>WSSedB1CaDRAFT_10000853_pt1 | contig 12401 bp, 11 predicted proteins | sample WetSurSB1Cattail_FD_9460 | JGI IMG/M metagenome (IMG submission 9460)
AGATTCCCGTAGCCGATGATCAGTGTGTCGTTGAGCCGCCCCGGCCTGATTGCATGGGCTTCCGCCGGATATACCCTTACCCCTGACTTTTCAATATCCCCAAGCGGTTCCGACGTGAAATCGACCTGAGCAAATTTTGCTGCCAGATGCAGCCCCGTTGAACTTCCCATGATCTTCACCCTGTCGGCAAATATCTCACACAAAGACTGTTCCACAACACGCCGCTTACGGGCATAGAGCCGTTTCATCCGCGCCAAATGGCGCAGGTACGCTCCCTGGCTGATGAAGTGGGCCAGAGCCAACTGGGTCGGGGTTTCGTTATGCAGATCGCAGTGCCATTTTCTGCCGCGCCCCTCGCTGATCAGGGCCGGAGGAAGGATCAGGTAGCCGGTGCGCAGGGCAGGGCTGAGGGTTTTGCTGAAGGTGCCGATATACACCACCCGATCAGGGGCCAGGCCGTGCAGCGAACTGAGCGGCGGCCCGTCGAACCTGAATTCGCTGTCGTAGTCATCCTCGATCACATAGGCGCCGGTTCTCTCCGCGTACTCCAGCAGGGCGATTCTCCGCTGAATGGGCAGGGTTCCCCCCAGCGGGAACTGGTGTGACGGCGTAACATAGATGAAGGCCGGCAAGATATGCAACGGAAGCTCATCAATGACCATGCCGTTATTATCGGCTGTTACCGGGTGTATGACACCACCCTGTCCCTGGACAATCAGCTGGATATCCCTGGTGATAGGATCTTCCAGCACAACGTCCCGGCTCTCTCCCAGGAGCAGATGGCAGGCAATGCCGATTGCCTGGGTGGTTCCGGCGGTAATAATGATCTGATCCGGGTGACATGTTACCCCTCGCTGGCCGACCACATAATCACGGATCGCCCGGCGTAGTTCGCGCCGCCCCTCGGGCTGGCCATATCCCATGCTGTCATCGACAGGGTGCAGATAGGCCGCCTTTACAGCCTGCAACCAGGATCGCAGAGGAAACTCACGCAGATCCGGTGTGCCCGGTTTGAAATTAATTACTCCTCCAAAACTTTCATATCCCATCGAAACCGTTTCCGCCTCGATGCTTTGTCCGGCGCTTGCTGCCGGATAGCTGGTTCCCGGTGCGACAAAGGTGCCGGAGCCGTGGCGTGCCGTGGTAAAGCCTTCAGAATAGAGCATGTCATAAGCCTCCATGACCACATTGCGCGACACTCCCAGCTGTTCGGCAAGCTCCCGGCTGGAAGGAAGGCGGCTTCCCGAACGAAGGGCGCCGGAAAGGATTTGCATCCGTATGCCGCTGTAAATCTGGCGAATCAGGGGGATGGATGATGCTCTTTCGAGGGGGAAAGGGATCAAGGGGGCTCCAATTGGCACCATCAAATGACAGATAACTGGCCCTGTATCAAACCACTTTGTTGCCGTATGGTCAAGCAGGGAGAATTTAGCATGTCGCATCGAAGAAACTGGACGGCAACGGCTCAACTGATAGCGGCAATGTCGCTGGCCGGAAGCTCGGTAGTCGTGGGCAAGGGGCTGGCCGATAGTTTGCCGGTGTATGTGACCACCTTTGCCACGTTGCTGGTTGCGCAGGTTGTCATGCTGCCGTATGCATGGCAAAAACGGGAAGAGATTCGCGCCCTTGAACGCAGGGAGTGGGTCTATCTCTTCCTCCAGGGAATGTGTGGAATCGTGCTGTTCCGGGTGCTGATGTTGAGCGGCCTGCGCACAATCGGAGCGGCACAGGCCGGAATCATCACCGGCACGTCACCGGCGATTCTCACCTTGCTCGCATGGCTCCTGCTGGGGGAACGGCCATCGGCGCTGTCCGGTGTCGGCGTGGCCTTCGCAATGGGGGGGGCTGTAGGGATTGCCTTGGTGGATACGGGAGGAAAGGAGACCGGTGGCATGCCATGGGGAAGCCTCCTGGTCTTTGGCGCGGTTATCAGCGAAGGGCTGTTTTCCATCTGGCGCAAGCGGATTAGCGCTACTGTATCCGCGACAGCCAATACCGTGGTGCTGGTTTTCTGCGCCTTGGTGACGGTCTTTCCACTTGCGCTTCTTGATGCCCTGCATCATCCGGCACTGCCGACCACCGCCAACGTAGTGGCCATACTGTATTATGGCGCTGTTGCCACTGTTGTGGCCTATATTCTCTGGACAGGCGCGGTCGGTTCGGTCAGCGGGGTAACCGCCGGAATCACGACAGCCGCCATGCCTGCCAGCGCCGTCGTGCTGTCGGCCCTTGTGCTCAACGAGCCGCTAACGTTATTGCAACTATCCGGGTGCCTGCTGGTGGTGCTGGGCATTATCGCCGGATCATGGTCTTCGCGGGGATAGGTTTTGGGTGGTGACGCTTTTGTAATAATTCAATAAAGTCAAACCGATCATCTCGTTATGATGTTTTCTCGAGTAGCGTTATGTAAAAAAATCAAAACCGATTTGACACACTGGGTTAGTGTGATATTTATAATATGTTAATCATTTGTCATTTTATTAGATCAATATTATGTTTGTTTTGTAAGTTTGGGTTGCTTTGTCAAGTGTCAAAGGGGGCTTTTCCCGTCGGAATGACAAACGACCGCCAGCGGATTCCTCCACCGGCGCAGAAATCGCGGTATTCCCAGCGTCGCATACGCGACGTTTTGGTATGAGATCCATTTGCTCCTGCTGTAAATCGCGGACTGACCCGCATTATGTCCCCACGAGACGAGATTCGGCAAAGTTGAATCCGTAATCCTGATTATCCATCACGGACGGGGTTGCAAACTCCCTATCAGTTTTTGGGCTCCATTCCTCCAATACCCAGGGAATTGCGCCTGAGCCGGCTGCTGTGTATTTCTGAAGACGACGGCAAATGACAGATATTTTGGATAGAAAAAAAACGAGAATACTTTATTACTTCCCGATAATTCACAGTCAGGCCGATATGGGGGCGCTTAAGGAATCGGTTGAAAAGGTTATCCTGCGGAAAGCAGGGGGAAGAAACCTGGAAAACAAGATTCGTTTTATTGACAGCTATTGGGATGCAATAGAAAAGGCAATATGTACCTTGAATCCGGCATACGAAACCGTCCGGCTTTATCAGGACGGTTTACCCGTATGCGGTATGGAAACCAAGATTGTTTCAGAGATAGCGGAGGCCGGAAGTAGAAATCATGAGCTTCTTATCCGTCTCATGAAGAAAGGCGCCGTGATTATGGGAACCGAATCCCCTGAACTTATCGTGAAGGAGTACAACCTGATCAAACAGGTATTAAATGAGGGAAACTCGCTCGAGTCGGCCGTTCTTGAAGCCCGTTTGAAGCCTCTTTATGATGAGTTGTTGAAAAAACGAGACCAGTATATCGCCGATCGTATTAATGACACTCTTTGTATCGNGGAAANGGGAATTCTTTTTTTGGGAATGCTTCANTCTCTGGACAAACTGCTTGCNAACGATATTACGGTAATCTATCCGACCATTGATCTCGGAGGGAATACCTGAAATGAAAGAACACGTNACCTCTATTCTGATAGTTGATGATGAGAAAGAAATGTCAAGTATTCTTTCCCGCATTTTCAACAAAGAGGGAATAAAGACACTGATTGCCAATGACGGCCTTTCAGCGATGCAGATACTCCATGACACCCGTCCGGATATCCTGCTGCTTGATGTCAAGATGCCGGGCATGGATGGATTCGAGTTGTTAAGGGAGAGCAAAAAAATCTATCGCGACATACCGGTCATAATGCTGACCGCGTATTCAAATATCCATGAAGCCATTAAGGCAATAAGGGACGGCGCCGTCGATTATCTTTCCAAACCATTCAACCATGCCGAATTGATCGGGATTGTGCGGGAAGTACTCAATAAAAATAAATTCAATCAGGATGGAATACGTCAACAGCCGGGGGACCACACCACTTCCCTCAGGGAATTGATGGGGCCGAGTGATGAAATCACAAAGCTTATTGCACAGGTCAACTGCGTGGCAAAGTCCGATTTTACGGTAGTGATTATTGGCGAGTCGGGCACGGGGAAAGAACTGGTCGCTAGTGAGATACATAGACAGAGCTTTCGCTCGAAAGCGCAGTTTGTCCCGGTTGACTGCGGCGCCATTCCGGAGACACTTCTGGAGAGTGAGCTATTCGGCTTCGAGAAGGGCGCTTTCACCGGAGCAGGTCTGCAAAAAGTCGGAAAAATCGAAGCGTCCATCGGGGGAACATTATTTCTGGATGAAATTTCAAACATGTCCATGGCCTCCCAGGCCAAACTCCTTCGAGTCCTTCAGGAAAAGCGAATTTGCCGTCTTGGAAGCGTAAAACAGAAAGATGTCGACATACGTACGATTGCGGCAAGCAACCGGGACCTCAACGAGCAGGTAGCGTCCGGCTCATTCCGTCAGGACCTCTTCTTCCGGCTCCAGGAGTTCATGATTCAGATTCCTCCCCTTCGCGAGCGAAAGGAGGACATACCATATCTGGCCAAAAGGTTTCTGGATATTACCAACAGTGAATTGCGCAAAAATGTATACGGATTTTCAAAGGACGCTCTTGAGGCGCTCTGTTCTCACGACTGGCCCGGAAATGTCCGCCAGTTTCGTTCCACTATCCGCAGAGCAGTGTTGCTGGCCGACGAGATGATCCATGAAAGCCACCTTGATTTGGAAACGTGCCATCTTCCGGTTCGCGAATTCGCTTCGAATATCCACGTAATGCCCCGTGATGGTCTTTCCCTGAAAGAAATTGTTCGCCGTACTACCTCCGCTGTCGAACGGGAGGTCCTTGTCGAGATTCTGAAGCAGACGGGAGGGAATAAAGCCGAAACGGCCCGGATCCTTCGGGTAGATTATAAGACGGTCCATACAAAGGTAAAAGAATTCAGCATATCATTACACCGAGGTGAATATCATGAAAAGGAAAGAAAACAAGAGTAGCGGCAGGCTGGAAAAGGAAGGTTTCGGAGGAATCCTCGGGGGGCTTACGGATCTCGTGGAAAAGCTTGGTGAGCTTGCCGAGAAGGGGGAAAGCCTCTCCAGAGCCGGCGAAGTTCATTGGGAAGGCAAGGAAAAGGGAACGAAAGGGATTTACGGCTTTTCCGTAAAGGTCGGACTGGGAGGCGAAGAGGTGAAGGTTGAACCTTTCGGGAATATCCACAAAGACCGGACCACCGGGGAATCCGTTGTCCGGGAGGTTCGTGAACCGATTGTGGATATCTTTGAAGAGGATGATCATACCCTGGTAGTAGCCGAGATGCCCGGCATCAGCGAGAACGATGTCCGTCTCGAGGTCAAGGATGATGTTCTGACCATTTTCGCGGAGAAGAAAGACAAGAAATACTGCAAGGAGGTTCTTTTGCCGGGTGTCTATCCCAGGGAAAAGATGCTCGTCTCCTGCAACAACGGCATGCTGGAAATTAAGTGCTTCAAGTAACAGAGGGAGGATATCTTAAATGGAGAACCCGGAAAATTCATCACTCAAGCTCAAGGTTACCGAGGCCCTCGGCAAAGACATGGGGCGGGGATTTGCACGTATGGGGCCGGAAGATATGGAGAAGCTGCAGGTGGCAGTTGGCGACATACTGGAGATAACCGGAAAAAGAAAGACCGTGTGCAAGGCGATGCCGGCGCACAAGGAACTCCGCAATCAGTCGAGGGTTCAGTTGGATGGGGTCACCAGGGAGAACGCCGGTACCAAGCTCGACGATCTGGTGTCGATCCGCAAAAGCGCCTACCGCCCGGCAGAGCGCATAGTGCTTGCCCCGATCGACAGAACCCCTTCCGAACGCGACCTGGATTATATCAGCGGCCTTTTGGACGGACTTCCCATAATGGAAGGAGACCGGATACAGGTCAATCTCTTCGGTAGCCGGTCCTCCCGTTTCATGGTGGAAAGCACAACCCCTAAAGGCGCTCTGCTCATCAACCCAACCACCCTGCTGGCAATCGGAAAGCCCAAGGAAGAAGGGGTTGCCCGCGTACTTTCATACGAGGATATCGGGGGACTCAAACCGCAGCTTCAGCGCATAAGAGAAATGATAGAGCTTCCTCTCCGCTATCCCGAGGTATTTGAACGCCTGGGGATCGACGCACCCAAGGGTGTCCTTCTCTACGGACCGCCGGGATGCGGCAAGACGCTTATCGCCAGGGCAATCGCCCATGAGACGGACGCCAATTTTTTTTCAGTGAGCGGCCCCGAAATCATACACAAGTTCTATGGCGAAAGCGAAGCGCATCTACGCAAGATATTCGAGGAAGCGACTAAAAAAGGCCCCAGCATCCTGTTTCTGGATGAAATAGACGCCATTGCGCCCCGGCGCGAGCAGGTTGTGGGAGATGTTGAAAAACGGGTGGTTGCGCAACTTCTTGCCCTGATGGACGGGATTAGCAAGCGCCAGAATGTCATCGTCATTGCCGCCACGAATATCCCCAATGCCCTGGATCCGGCTCTCAGGCGGCCGGGGCGTTTCGACAGGGAGATATCCATCCCCATCCCCGATCGGCACGGGAGATTGGAGATCCTGGAGATATACAGCCGTGGCATGCCTCTGGCAAAAGATGTGGACATGGCCCGCCTGGCGGATATAACCCATGGTTATGTGGGGGCGGATCTCGAGGCTTTGTGCCGGGAAGCAGCCATGGACTGTCTGCGCCAGATCATGACCGATATCGATTTCTCCCAGGCAAACATCCCCTACAAGCTGCTCACCGAGCTGGAAGTGAGTATGGACTCCTTTTTGTCGGCGTTGCGGGAGATTGAGCCTTCGGCAATACGGGAGGTTTTTGTCGAGGTCCCGAATGTCCGATGGCAGGATGTCGGCGGCTTGACAGCCGTCAAGGAGCGTTTGGTCGAGGCGGTTGAATGGCCCTTGAAACACGCTGCACTGTTTGAAAAAGCAGGAGTTAGTCCTCCCAAGGGAATCCTCCTTTCAGGCCCTCCGGGGTGCGGCAAGACCATGCTGGCCAAAGCCGTTGCCACGGAGAGCGAGGTAAACTTCATCTCGGTCAAAGGCCCCTCCCTTCTTTCAAAGTACGTGGGAGAGTCCGAAAGAGGTGTGCGGGAGGTTTTCCACAAGGCCAGGCAAGCCGCGCCGTGCATCGTCTTTTTCGATGAGATCGATTCACTGATACCCGCACGTGGCGCCGGCTCGGCGGATTCGCACGTTACCGAGCGGGTACTAAGCCAGTTCCTGGTAGAACTCGATGGAATAGATGAACTAAAAGGTGTCCTGGTGCTCGGAGCGACAAACCGGCCGGATATTCTCGATCCGGCGGTTCTCAGACCGGGCCGGTTTGATGAGATCGTGGAGATTCCGATACCCGATACAAAGGATCGCCAGGAGATATTCGAGGTCCATCTCAGGGATAAACCGCTTGCTCCGGGGATCAGCTCAAACGATTTGGCAGCCCGGACGGAAGGAATCAGTGGCGCCGAGATCGCCTCGATATGCAAAAAGGCCGCTCTTCGGGCTGTTCGCCGGGGAGTGGAGGAGGCAAAAGACGCACCTGACGAAGAAGTGAAAATTTCCATCCAGCTTCAGGATGTAGAAGGGGCTTTGGAGGAAATATGCCGGAAGTGACGACTCGGAACGCCGTCTATCTGTTCTGTCTCGCCCGTACTGGCAGTCTGCAGACAATTGAAGGAACAGGACTGGATGACCGAAGCCCTCTTTGTCTGCACAGCGTTATGGAGATTACCGCAGTGACGAGCTTCGTGAGCCTGGGAGAGTTTTGCGGACCGGCGGCGGAATCCGCAATGCAGGACCTGTCGTGGGTGGGACCCAGGGCCTGTCGCCACGAACAGGTGGTCGAGCGGGTGATGGGCCGCTCTCCCGTGCTTCCGGTCCGCTTCGGAACTATTTTTTCTTCGCTTGAGAACCTGGAGAAGCGTTTACGTGAGCACCATGGCAAAATTTCCAGGTTTCTGGATGAAGTTGCGGATAAGGAAGAATGGGCGGTTAAAGGCCTGTTGGAAAGGTCAAAAGCCAATGAATCGATCCGGCAACTTCTTCTTGCCGGAGAGGAGAGCTATCTGTCCTCTTTGTCCCCAGGGGTTCGTTATCTGCATCAACAACGAATCCTGGCAAATTCGGAGAAAGAGTTGAACAGGATATTGAATGATATATCTACGGTTATTGCGCGCGAGTTGAGCCGCCATGCCGTAAATTTTCGTGAGAGGGAACTCCTCTCCGGCAAAATCATGGGAGGGGAACGCGACATGGTGCTCAACTGGGCCTTTTTGGTGCCGAGGGTCAATGTTACGGATTTTCGTGACATAATTTGCCGGGCCAACGAGGACCACGCCCGATGGGGATTGCTTTTTGACGTCTCGGGTCCATGGCCGCCTTATAGTTTTTCTCCCTCACTTAACAAAGAGACGAGCTGATGAAATACCTGTTGTATTGCATTTTTCGAAATCCCGGCGATAGCGTTTCCGGTTCAACGATGAAACCGGATGGACGCCGCCCAGGGCCGGTCGCCGGGGTTGGGGGTTACCCTGTTTTTCTGATCTCCTGCAAAGGCCTCGGCGCCGTTGTTTCGGAAACGCCTCCCTTTTGCGGGAATGAAACGCGCTCTCTCCTTTCCCCGGATATCTCCCGGATTTTGGAATATGAAAAGGTTGTTGAGTCGTTTCACAATGACGGTACCGTCATTCCCATGCGCTATGGTTCCCTCTTTGAAAATGAATCCCGGATCGTACAACACCTTGAAGAAAGACGGGAGCAGTACGAGGCAATGCTTCGGGAATTGGACAATTGCGTTGAAATGGGAATCCGCGTATTGATTTTGCCCCTCGAAGGAGGAAATGGGGAGGATGAATCGCCTGTCACCCGGGTCGCAATCCCTGATTCAAAAACACCAGATCCCGGATTGCACTATCTGAAAAACCGAATGGCCTGTTATGCCCGGCAGGAGCATCTGGCCGAAAAGAACAGATCGGTAATCGAGCAATGCAGAACAGCCTTTTCCGGGCTGTATGTTCAGTGCAGATCCGAAGATGCTTCCGTTGCACTCTATCAGCGGATGTTGTGCAAACCGCTCGTTTCAATGTATTTCCTCGTCCCGCGCACACAGCTTGAACCTTTTCGCGATGCTTTTCGTCAATTTTGCTCGACAAAATCCGCAAAGCTGCTCTTGAGCGGGCCCTGGCCGCCGTACAATTTCGTCACCTCTTCAGGTTGATGGAAACGGTCACTTGTCGCATGTAATAGCGGCTTTTGACCGTTACCCGTGAACCGGAAGCGGATTCTCATGTGGAGAAGAAGATGACAAGCCAAAATTCGTCGGAACGTTACGAAATGCTCTACAATATGCTTTTTGAAGCCATCCCTTCTTCAGTGCTCCTGTTCGACAGAAATACTTTTATCATTTCCGCAAACCGTAATTTTCTCGAAAAAATGCGGCGCTCATTATCGGATACAATCGGCCGCAGGCTTGAGGAAGTCTTTCCTGCGATCATCCTCGACAATATAGATTTCATAAGCCAGATTCGCGAAGTGTTCAGTAAAAATGAGCCGATGCGGGGCCAATGGATGACGTATCGGGCGCCGGGTATTCCGATGCGGATTTTTTATTACAAGACGTTTCCGTTTTCCTGGCATGGAATAACGGAAAGCGCAATGCTTCTCATGGACGATGTAACCGAACAGGTGCGGTTGAGTAAGGAAGTGCATCGGGTGGAGCGTCATCTGGCAAGTGTTGTGGAGAGCGCAAGTGACATTGTTTTGTCCACCGATATCAATGGAAAAATTTTGACCTGGAATACGGCCGCGGAAAAAATATCGGGCTATTTTTTTGGTGAAGTCAGGGAACACTATTTTTACCAATTCTGCATCGAAGAACGTCAGGAAGAGGTAAAGCGGATAATAGCAAAAGAATCACAGCACAGCTTTTATATGGCAGAATGGGATCTCGTTACAAAACAAGGAGACCTTATTCCCGTCTCCTGGGTCTTCTCTCCGATGATGGACGAATTTTCTCAACCGGTTGGGATCGTTGCGGTCGGCAGGAACCTGACTGAACGGCGCAAATTCGAGATGCAGCTTCTTCAGTCGCAAAAACTGGCGGCCCTTGGAGTTATGGCCGGAGGTATCGCTCACGAGATTCGAACTCCGCTGGCGATCTGTTCATCATCGGCGCAATTTCTTATGGAAGATGACATTACGCCGGATTTTCGAAAGGTGTGTGCGGAAAAAATCAATCTCGGCATCCAAAGGGCTTCACATATCATCGAAAACCTTCTGAGGTTTGCCCGCCCTTCAACGAAGACCGATTTCATCCAGGTTAGCCTTCTGGCTCTGATCAATGAAACAGTGAGTCTGGTCGCCAACCAGGCCAGACTACAAAAAGTTGAATTATCATTTTCCCCATGCAACGAAGCCATATTTATCAACGGCATTCCCACCCTTCTGCAGCAGGTTTTCATCAACCTTTTTCTGAATGCCATAAACGCCATGCAGGATGGCGGAACTTTAAGCATCTCGGTAGAGACTGTTGGAAACGAAGGTTTAATTTGTGTGACCGACACGGGTCATGGGATTTCCCAAAACGATATCGACAAGATATTCGACCCGTTCTACACAACATCACCTGTAGGTAAGGGAACAGGGTTAGGGCTTTCCATATGCTATTCCATTGTCAAAGAGCATTTCGGCTCCATTGAAGTGGACAGTGTGGAAGGAAATGGAACCACCTTTACCGTAAGACTACCAATTATGATGATGTGCCATGATAACGGAAAATAACGTATTTCTCGTTGTTGATGATGATCTGGATATGTGCTGGGCAATAAAGCACATATTAGAAAAAATAGGATTCTCTTCTAAAATGGCTCAAAGCGGTCAAGAAGCGCTTGCGTTGATCACTCCGAATTGTTTCCGCTTGGTTTTTCTCGATGCAAAGCTCCCTGACATCGAAGGTCTGGAGCTGGCGAAACAGATGAGGGAAATAGATCCGGCCATTCGTATCATCCTGGTTTCCGGCTATTATTACAATGACGATCCGGACATACAGACGGCAATGAAAAACGGGCTTATCAGCAATTTTATGGCCAAGCCGTTTTGTAATGAACATGTTGTCAATATCGTTAAAAGTTTGCTTTCTTCATAACATCCATTTTTTTGTTCAAGTATAGATTCCTTTCATAGTATATGGAATCAAGTCCATGGAAACAATTCATAAATTATAACTAACAGATTTTTATATGCAGTATAATCAAGTAGTTAAATATAATTATCCGGCTTTGGTTTCTGGTACGATTCTCGCACACATATAATGCAAGGCATGCCTGCAATTGATGGACGATTATTGCGAAACCGTAAAAACATCAAACAAGAGTTAGTGTGAGAAAACAGCGAAAAAGGAGATTTTCCATGGCAAAGATTCAGAAATCAACGGATTCATCAAGTTTGGCAGAAGTAGTCGACCGCATTTTGGACAAAGGTATCGTGATCGACGCTTGGGCGAAGGTCTCCCTGGTGGGGATCGAGCTGCTATCCATCGAAGCCCGTGTTGTTATTGCTTCAGTTGAAACCTATCTGAAATACGCTGAAGCAATTGGTCTTACGGCCAGCGCAGCAGCTCCGGCGTAAGATTGAATCGTGGGAGGACCTCTTCCGTAAGGCGGGAACCGCACTGCTGTTTCCGCCCTACGGAGGATCTGAACACGAACGGCCAAAGATTAATGAAGGAGAACCACTATGGGTATTTTAACCAGCGACATGACACGATTGAGATGCGAGATCACTGATCTGCGCGGCGCTCGCAAAGCCCTTCTGGAAGGCCTTGCGCAAGGAGCGAAGGAAATGAAGGATGCCGTTGCCGTGATGCAGGCCGGTTTTCGTAACTCTCATACCGAGATGGCAAAGAATGCAAGCGCTGAACGGGCGGTATTCATATCCGGCTTAAAAAGGACTGTTACCGGGATGAGGAGAGAATTCAGCACTGAGCTTGCCGGTGCCCATCGAGCCTGGTTTGGCCGAATGAGGTAGCGGGGTTTCCGGCCGGAGACGTTCAGTTTAGGTGCTTTTAGCTGATCTCCGTGCCGATTTCGCCATATCGGGATTCATTAGTATTCGAACCGGAAACGGAACCGTGGCGTTTTATTCAAGGTTCCGGATAATGACCGGGTATTATAACTTGAAAGAAAGGAGAATCACCATGGCAAAGATTCAGAAATCAACGGATTCATCAAGTTTGGCGGAAGTTGTCGACCGCATCCTGGACAAAGGTATTGTGATCGACGCTTGGGCGAAGGTTTCTCTGGTGGGGATCGAACTGCTATCCATCGAGGCCCGTGTTGTTATTGCTTCAGTAGAAACCTACCTGAAGTATGCGGAAGCAATCGGTCTCACGGCCAGCGCAGCCGCTCCGGCGTAAGACTGAATCGTGGGAGGGCTCCTTCTGTCGGGAGGAGACTGCATTGTGTCCCTTCCTG
>WSSedB1CaDRAFT_10000854_pt1 | contig 12395 bp, 6 predicted proteins | sample WetSurSB1Cattail_FD_9460 | JGI IMG/M metagenome (IMG submission 9460)
ATTAGCGATATGTAACCCCGCGTTTTATCAATGGGCGGAAAATGCCAAAACTAGACAAAATGGTAAAAGAACGGAAACACCTGGTTTCCGGAGAGGTGGACAAACTATTAGAAGCCACCAAGGGCGGCCGCAACGAGGCCCGCGATCGCTGCTTTCTGTTGCTGATGTTTCGGCATGGTTTGCGTGTGTCGGAGGCTTGCAGCCTCCGATTGTCCCAGGTGGATATTGAAAACCGGGTCTTACATGTTACCCGGCTGAAACAGGGGCTATCTACAACCCACCCGCTACGGACCGATGAGCTGAAGGCCGTCAAGGCATGGCTGACGACCCGCAAGAGGATGAAGCCGGAAACTGACTCTTTCTTTCTCAGTAACCGGCGAGGTCCATTGAGCCGCAAGACCGCATGGTTGGCAATCCGGAACTACGGGGAGCTTGCCGAATTATCACTTCCTACCCACCCGCATATGCTCCGGCACGCTTGCGGCTTTGCTCTGGCCGACCAAGGGGCAGATACGAGGCTAATCCAGGACTACCTTGGACACCGCAACATTCAGCACACTGTCATCTATACGGCAACCAATCCTGCCAGGTTTGAAAGGCTGTGGAGGTAGTAACCATTCTTCAGCACATCACTCAAATATGCGATTGAGCTGACACGGTGACCATAACCGTTCATGTCCTGCTATTTCGGGGCGGTATTGTCGACAGGTTAAGGTCTTCCTTTACAATCTCATAGCCGAATTGGAGATCAACTTGACAGGATTGATTTTTCACAAGAAGTGCCGGGTTGTGAAGGTACAATGTAATGACAGCAATCGTAAGTAGTCCAGCGTCGAGTGGACCGGCCGGCAGCCAATTCGAGGCCCAAGTCGGTGCTTACTATCTGCTCTCCTTGCTTACAGGATCTGAACCCCGCGGCCTTCCAGGCACGATAATCGACAGTGTCGAATTCCAGCGAGCGGCAGAGGGGCGACCGCTGGATGATATAATCATTCACGCCCATGATGCACGTGGCACTCTCGCAGTTCTCGAGATCCAGGTCAAACGGAGTATAACATTTGCGCCTAGTGATCCTGTATTCCGTAAGGTCGTTGGCCAGATAGTCGAGGCCTCGCGGCTGAGTGACTTCCAGACCAGCCGTTACGAACTGGCGATTGCGATTGCCCGTACTTCGCGGAAAATAGATGGCTCTTACCAGGACGTCTTGACCTGGGCACGGCAGATAGGCGATGCCACAACATTCATGGTCCGAATTGACCGTCCGGGCTCGGCCAATGATGATATGAGGGTACTTGTAGGCACCTTTAAATCACATTTGCGTGACTTCGGGGCACCCGACGATGACGTAACAGTATGGCGGCTATTGCGCAGACTCCAGATACTCGTCTTTGATTTTACTGCAGAGGGTTCAGCATCTGAATACCTCGCAAAGGAACGTGCTGTCCGTGCCCTCCGTCCGGACGATGCACTCAGTGCTGGCAATCTTTGGGCCATGCTAATCGAACTCGCATTGCAGATCGCAGCGAGTGGCGGTGACCGCACTCGCGATAGACTGATCGCGGATCTTCGACGTCAGCCGTTTCAACTCGCCGGCGACCGGCGTTTCGCATCCACCCGTGCGGCTCTCGCCGAGGCTTCCCACAACGCTCTTTCCGATATCGGTGACCAAGTTGACAGCGTGAGCTTGACTCGGCATGAGCGCGTCAGCGCTGTTCATGCTGCCCTTGACGATGGCCGTTATATTGAAATCCGAGGAGAGGCGGGTGTTGGAAAATCAGCACTATTAAAACACTTCGCGGAGCAGTATGCGCTTGAAGGCCAGATTGTTATTCTCAGTCCGGGACGCACAATCCCAAGGGGGTGGACTGCAATGCAATCGGTACTAGGATTCAATGGAACCGCTTATGACCTGCTCTCTGATCTGGCTGGCAGCGGTGGAGCAATTCTCTTCATAGACAACCTCGACTTCTTCGCCGAAGAAGAGCAAAATACAGTAATTGACCTTCTCCGCGAAGCAGCAAAAGTTCCAGGTTTTGCGGTGATAGCAACGGCAAGGCGCAATTTCGGAACTGAAGAACCGAGCTGGCTTCCATCGGACGCACTAGACAGTCTGGGCCGCGCTGAGCCAATCGTTATCGGCGAACTGAGCAAGGCTGAAGTTGAGGAACTGCGACATGCTGCCCCCGGACTCGCGCCTCTTTTATCCGAGACTCACCCGGCCCGCAAGGTAACCCGAAACCTCTTCCGTCTTGCCCGCCTTGCGAGTCGGCCCGGGAACGGCCCCTCTCCTCGCACTGAGGTCGACATGGCCGAGCAGTGGTGGCAAACAGCTGACGGCAAACTTGACGGCGAACGCAGGGTGCGTGCGAGGCTTCTTAAAGCGTTGGCGGAGCAGTTGCTGTCGGGCACCGAGCCGTTAAGCGTTGTTGACAGGCCGGCAAAGGCAGTTGACGCTTTGATCGCAAGCGAGACTTTGCGCGACCTGGATAATGACCGTGTTGCGTTTCGACATGACACTCTTCGCGAATGGGCTATTGCCAATCTGCTTAGTTGCGAACCGTCTGCCATCGAACAACTCCCCCTTGAACGCCCCGCACCTGTCTCCTTTGCGAGGGGTGTGGAACTCGCCGCGCGCATGGCCATCGAGCGTGCGGACGATTCCACACGCTGGAAATGGCTCCTTGACCGATTCAGCCGTGACGGAATACACAGTTCGTGGCGCCGGGCCGTAATGATGGCGCTGGTCCGCTCCGAGATCGGAACCGACCTGCTGAGCCGGGCATCCGACCTTCTCCTCACCGATCGGGCAAAGCTGCTCCGAGAGCTGATCAGATTCATGTTGGCTATCGAAGTCGAATCCGCTACAAAAATATTTGTGGCTGCTGGTATTGACCCATCGATGATACCAAGTATGAATGTTCCAAGCGGACAGTCCTGGCAAAGGATGATCATCTGGTTGCTCAGTCTTGAAGAGCCCTTGCCTACAGCTGCGATACCTGATGTGGTCGAACTATATACTACCTGGTCCAGCGGCTTATTTGGACAAGATTCGCTAACGCCATACCTGCTGATGTGGCTTTATTTCTGGCTGACCAAGATTGAGTCTGTCCGTGATCCTGAAACCTTATCTGACCAACACAATCCGTTCCGTGGCGAATTTGACAGAGAAAGGATCAGTTCGCTTGAGTCCTACCTCCGCAACGGTTTTCTCATGTTCTGCAACCGGACGCCGGAACTGGCAGTGGAATACCTGCAATCATTAGCCAAGCGCCGGCACAATGATAATACTATTCGGAGCATTCTGATGTTTCGGGGGGCTCTGGCCCAGGCTGCACCCGCGGAGCTCGCAGATCTGACAAAGAAAGCCCTTATCCCGAGACCTCGGGCTGATGAGCGGGACTACCGCGACGAGTTGAGAGAGCCGTTTGACTTTATAGACCACACATTTTACCCCGCATCACCGGCGCAAGGACCATTCTTAGAACTTCTCACCCATTCACCGCAACATGGCTTATCGCTGATCCACCAGCTTGTCAACCACGCCATCACTTTCTACACCAGTGGCCGCGATTACGGCGCCAACGCGTTCACCATCACGTTTCCGGATGGTGAACGGGACTTCCCATGGAAAAGCACATATTTTTGGTCACGAGAAGGGCAAGCCCCCTCCTGCGTAACTTCGTGCATGATGGCCCTCGAAACCTGGGCTCACCGACGAATCGAGGCAGGAGAAGCCATTGACGAGGTGCTCGCCGACGTGCTTGGGCCGCCTGGCTCCCCCGCAGCTTACCTCCTAGTTGCAGTAGATATCCTGCTTTCGCACAGGCCGAAATCTCGCGAGGCAGCGGTCCCTTTTCTTGCTTGCCCTGAACTCCTGTGCATCGATCGCGAGCGGTTACTCCACGACAACTTTGAATATCCCGATATATTGGGATTCAAGGCTCTTCAGAAGGAATCCCCCAGTGCGGCAAGCCTGGAAAGTCTAAAAAAGCGTGATTCTCGACAGCTTATGCTTGATAATGCCCTTGGCCAGTATGTTCTATATGGCCCTGTCGAACAGCAAGAGAAACTGACAGTTCTTCTTCGTAACGCTGCAGATCGCCTCGGCCCACCTGACGAGCAATCGAACTTGGCTGATCCTGCCTTCATGGCAGTCCACGCACTTAATCAGCTTGATCAGAACAATTACCCGTTGGTTACTGTCACGTTGCCCGACGGAACACAGAAGACTGGTCGGCAATATGTGTCGCCAGAAGCCGAAAGTCGGCACTTCGCATCGTTGCAAAAATCTTCCCAGAACAGGGTTTCGGATGACAATATGCAGGTCGCCCTCGGTTTAGCATTGGAAGACCCATCCCAATCTTCGCCCGAATTTGCTGAAGCTGCGGTTAAGTGGGCACAGACTTCGGTGGCTTTACCAGAAAAATCAGACAATGACGAGGGCTGGATCCGCGAGCATGCCATCATAACCGCGGCGATGATTGCGATGCGTGATGGCGACTCTGAACTGCGAAAGCAGCATGCAGAGTGGGCTCGAAAAATCTTCGCCCAGGCACTGCAGACCAAGAAGGATCTCGTCCATCAAATTCGGCTTGGGATCAGATTCAACCCTATCGCAATAGCTTTCGTTGGGATGACACATGAGATGAAAGACCGCGCAAACATCGAGGATATTCGTGCCCTTCTCGATGTGGCTGCAAGTGATAACCCGGCTTCGGCTCACGGACTCAATGTGGTAGCTACAATTATCGCTAATATCGATGAACGTTTGCCGCGCGCGATTCTGCGGTGCGCCTTTGCGGCCTCAATTCGGCCGCGGCGCGAATGGGATCTTCCAGAGGAGGAGGTTACAGCACGTTCCGAGCGCTACTTGAATCGAGTGCGCGCAGCCGTGGATGCAGAGCTTGGATGGCTTTCCTATGAGAACCCTGAACCTGAATGGCCAGTGTTTCCATCGGAACCAGTCCGACTCAGGTGGCGTGTCCGCATCCCGGGAGGAGAAGGGCAAACAAATACACCTGAATCACGTTGTTCGAGGCCTGATGAATACGTAAACCACCAAGTCTCAGCCCTTTGGCTCACCAATACCAAAAACCTCTACGATGTATTCAAGCGACCTTGGCTTCGTGACGTTTCACAGGCTTACCGATCTTGGACCGCCACAGCAAATGGAGCCGGTCTGAACGCACACGATGATGTCGATCAACCGCCCAGAGAATGGAATGAATCATACTTCAACCTGCTGGCCAATTGTTTGCCCGGACTTACGTTGCAGGAGATCAACGACCTTTCGATCGAGTCTATCAATTCTTTGCCCGACGATGCGTTCTTCGATGTAATGACTGAGTTTCTTCGAAGCGTTGATGACGTTTATTTTAACAATTATGGGATAAACGATGCTGTTGCAATTAGCATTCGATCTGATCTCGCTCACAGAATGATGGAGAGCAGCGGCTGGAAGCGGATGGGGGGCAGCAGATCCGCCTCAATTGAAATGCGTATTGGACCGGCAATTGCCACTCTCTTTTTCAATAATTACGATTACGGCAAGCCACCCAATTGCTACTTGTTTTCAAAAGGTATAGATCGGCTCGGCTCCTTCTTATGCACGCTGGAAAAGCTGGTCGAGAGCGGTCCTTCACTTTATATCGCTATGTTGGTGCTCAACCTGATTGAAGTTTCTCCGCGGCCGGAACATTTGCAATTTATTATAGCAGCAGGTAATGTGTGGATGAAAAGCTACCCTGACGGCACCTTCTTCTGGGTCGATCAGGAAATAGGTCGCCGAACGTGTGCCTTTATCGAGGAAATTTGGCGTCAGGAGCCGACTCTGATTGATGCGGAGAATGCGGTTCGGTTGAATGTGGAGCGATTGCTCGCAGCGCTAATCAGCTTAGGTGTTGCAGATGCCAAGCGACTGGAAGTGGCGCTCTGGGGAGAGTCGGAAGGTTAAACGTAGGACGGTCCATATTGGAGAGTGGAACAAACCGTGGAATTGTTCATGTATTGGATAGAAGTCTCAACTCAGAACTCCCTGAGCTTGAACTGATCACACAATCACAAAAACAAGATACAACTTAGAAGGGGTAAACCCAATAAACGCCTCGCTGCTTGGCGAGTTCAATCCCCTCGCGCTGCCGTTCACGAATCAACGGCCGTTTCATTTGTTTTGTGTTTGACATGTGAACCCAAATGGGATATTTAGTTTGTAACAATACCTGCCACGCCTCTATCGCCCGTCAACAAGGTGAAATGCGAACCACGGTGGGTTTTTTTTTGCGGGGCAAATGTGCCAAACGCTCGAAAGTTTGTAAAACCCGCCCTCTCCCTGAAGGAGCAGCTTGATCTCTTAAAAAGCCGAGGCCTTCAGATCGAAGATGAGAAAAGAGTCCTACACTACCTCCAGCATGTAGGCTATTTTCGTTTATCTGGCTATTTCTTCCATCTCCTCAATGCAGATAAGTTCCCGTGCGGTCTTACTTTTTCGACCGTTTTTGACCATTACAAGTTTGACAGAGAACTGAGGCTTCTCGTTCTCGATGCGATAGAGCGGATAGAGGTGGCGGCCAAATCCGCCATCTTCAATCATATGGCGACATCTGTCGGTGCCCATTGGTTCATGCAACAAGAGTTGTTCTCCGTTAAACATGACCATGTCGCTTTTCTCAGGGAAATCGAGTCCCACGTCACTCCGGAAGAAAGGGGGAGAGTTTCCCATCTTTTTCTGGACAGCTACTTCCAGAAGTACGACGATCCCAACTTGCCACCGAGTTGGATGGTCGCTGAGGTTTTGCCTTTTGGGTGCGTTTCCCGCATCTATATGAATCTAAAGGTTGGACATAAAAAGAATATCTCCTCGCAGTTGGACCTTCATTACGAGACCTTTGGCTCATGGACCCATGCTTGCTCCCACCTCCGGAATATTTGCGCTCATCACTCCCGGATATGGAATAGAAAATTTGTAATCACTCCCGGTGAGTATGACTTGTCTGCTCCGCATCGACATGTCTTCGACAACAACAACAGCTTTTATGCCTACGCAGTCCTAATGCGCATCCTCCTCTCCATCATTGCCCGTGGCACCAAGTGGCACATCCGTCTATCCTCTCTACTAGACAAGTATCCCCATATCGACAAAGCTACACTTGGCTTCCCGAAAACCTGGAAACAGGAAACCTTCTGGGGATTCATTAAGGATTTCTGATAGATTGACTCGGTGTCAAACTGTGATATGACAAAAAAGTGACCCAGTTCAACAAGGTTTCCATCTGCAAAAGCATTTCATACCCCTCTGATATTCCTTTTAATCCTCAATGTCCTTCCAATAAATTAACGGAAAACACTTGTTTTCCGACACCTATGATATGGATGCAAAATACTTCTCCCAATCCACATTAAAAGTGTACGAAAAACCATGTCGCTATGCTGTGGTGTACGAAAAGCTCTAAAGATGGGTTTTCCGTATGCTTGTTGGTTATATGTGAGTTTCTTCCGAATCAGATCGACAGACCACAGACCTTCAACGTGATGCTTTGCTGGCTGTAAAAAGCTCGGAAGGCCGAAAGGCAGCCTCTCCAAAGTTACCATACTCACTGGCAGGTAAAAACGAGATCAAGTTACTGCTCGAAAAGAAGGTGTCAGTAAGCGCGATTGCAAGAATTCTTGCGAGTAAACAGGTTGACTGTACGTCATTTCATCAAAACAATACAAATTTGCTGTTAGTACTTGATATTATTTAACAATTGTTCCCCTCTTTTGCAGTACAGTGAACGAATCGTTGCCGTAGTCCGGCTTGGCCCGGAATACGCTTAAAAATATGTGGTCGACTCACGAAACCGATTCAAACAACTGGTTTCGCATCCCATGAGATTAGTCCGAACAAAAATAAGAAAGCCGCCCCACAGCGCATAGCTGGCAAGGGCGGCCTTCGATTCTTCCGATTGCTTTCCAGGGTATTTTGTTAATCTCATCTTCTGCAAGGTATTAAATTGCTATCAAATTTCCATAAAAGGCTACCAGCACTTCCCGTCCTTTATCGAAAGACTTGAAGAACAGTTACCCACACGACTTTTTACATCCTTCATTCCATCTTCCTCCGAACAATATGAGCCTTCATACTGGGTTAAATAACCATTGCAATTTGCACAAAAATAGAAATATTGCATCGGCTTCCCCTGACAAGGCGGGACTTGACAGACCAGTCTGGCAAAAAGTGGGGCACATACCAAACTGCTATCACAAATGTTTCTATCACAACAGGGCTGACCTTCCTTCCCGCATTTTTCACAACCCCCTTGCAGGCACATCAGAGAATTTCCATCCTTATCTTTCGAGTCACACGAATTATTTGCAGAACAGCATGATTGGCCTGCATCGCCGCATCGTGCGGATTTATAGTAAAAGGCATTGTTCCAGACAAATGCATCGTGATTGCTCGGCGCAGTACCGATCAGACAAGAATCTCCAGTAAGTCTCCCTTCTTTGCAACTCTTGATTCCTGTAAAAAACCATTCATATCCGTTTTCGTATGCCCTTGTTCCGGCAGGGGCTTCCCCCCACAGGCAATTAGACCCGTCATTCGATCCGCGCGAGCAGGCATCGTACTTCATATAGAAATACTTGTCCTTCCAGACAAAACCGCTATTCGGTTTGGCCCCGAGATAACAATTATTCCCGTCGTAGAACTGGAGCGGAACCCCAGGAACTTCGGGACACTCTGGCTTCATGACTGCCGTGGTATAGAATCCGCCTCCCCATTCGAAGGCCCTAACTCCATCTGGAGCGGTCCCCAGCAGGCAGTTCACGCCGTCATTCGATCCGCGCGAGCAGGCATCATACTTCATATAGAAATACTTGTCCTNCCAGACAAAACNGCTATTCGGTTTGGCCCCGAGATAGCAATTGTTCCCGTCGTAGAACTGGAGCGGAACCCCAGGAACTTCGGGACANNCTGGCTTCATGACTGCCGTGGTATAGAATCCGCCTCCCCATTCNAAGGCCCTAACTCCATCTGGAGCGGTCCCCAGCAGGCAGTTCACGCCATCATTCGATCCGTGCGAGCAGACGTCGTACTTCATATAGAAATACTTGTCCTTCCAGATGAATCCGTTATTCGGCTTGCCACCCAGATAGCAATTGTTCCCATCAAACTGTCCAATTATGCACTGATTCCCGTGCAGTGGCGTTGTATACCATCCGCCTCCCCATTCGAAGGCCTTGGCTCCATCCGGAGCGGTGTCCAGCAAACAATTCACGCCGTCATTCGATCCGCGCGAGCAGGCATCGTACTTCATATAGAAATACTTATCCTGCCAGACAAAACCACTATTCGGTTTGGCCCCGAGATAGCAATTGTTCCCGTCGTAGAACTGGAGTGGAACCCCAGGAACTTCGGAACACACTGGCTTCATGACTGCCGTGGTATAGAATCCGCCTCCCCATTCGAAGGCCCTAACTCCATCTGGAGCGGTCCCCAGCAGGCAGTTCACGCCGTCATTCGATCCGCGCGAGCAGGCATCGAATTTAACATAGAAATATTTGTCTTTCCAAACAAACCCGTTTTTCGGTTTTGGACCCAACGAGCAGTTCTGGTCATCATTATAGACATTCATTCCGGGAATAGGAGGACAGTTTACCCTGTCATTAATATAGTAAGAATTTCCTTTTACAGAACCGGTCGAGTTTGCCGGAACTTTTCTGAACAAGCAATTTGAACCATCAAATGTTGCTTTTACCTGGGTCCCATCAAAAAGAGTAATCGGGTCTGAGCATTCATTGTCTGCAATTGCCACATTTAGAAAAGTTATCAGGGAAAAAGTGCTCAGCATAAGACTTAATACAGATATTCTTATTTTGAACATATTTACACGCCTCCTCATTAAACTAACCACAATCTATTTAACTTCATATTTACCATCAGGCGCCTTCCAAAACTGCAACTCGCGGTTTCTAGAAATATTTTGGGTACCGAAAAATTATTCAACCTGACAACTGTTTGGATGTATTCGGATATTTTAATGTTTTTCCCCACCCTACACTCGGGGAATAAGAAGTTCGGCCTGTGCCAACTGCGCTTTACGGTCCTCGAACCGTTCAGGCCTCCGTTTTGCCGGTTAGTAAGACCGTCAGTGAGGATAACAGGGATATTGATCGAGTGGTGCAACTCGTAAACCCAAATACCTCCTTCCCTTCCCCTTCATGTCGCAAAAACCTCCTTGTTTCTCCCCCGTAAGGGTTAAGTGGCATGGCATAGGAATAGTTAGTGCTCTCCTAAAAAAAAAGATTTTCAAGGCAGTAAAAAACATACTATATAAATCTGACTAGCGTCAAAATAAATTTGAAATATTTTATTATGTTTGCTTCACTACTGTCCGGTAAATTTTGACTGCACGTCCATAACCATCTGAGTTTATACGTTTTTTGATATAATTGTTCTTTTTTCGATTTGAATTTGCTTGAAATGATACCTTTCTGCTATTTTTTGGGCCAGGGGGTATCAATGAATTCCGGCAAAACAGTTTTCAGGCAACTGCTCCAGTATCTTCCCCGACATGAGTTCAACGTCTGTGTTCATATGCCAAGCTTCCGCCGCTGGTCACGGCTGAGGCCTCTGACGGTGAGATGCTGCCGCCGGTTCCTACAGTTACGGTTATCGAATAGTTATTGATGGCAAATGTTGCGTTAAGGGTGTGATCTGCAGCTTCATTGCTGAAGGTGTAGTTGGATACCACGCCCAGTGATGTGCCGCTTGCCTTGAGGTCCGCCAGATAATAACCCGCGTTTGGTGATATTGTGAACAATTGGTTTGTACCCTGACTCGCCGTAACTATTTTTATTGTGGATGAGCCATTGGAGGCTTGACTAACCGGAGGATTGCCTGAAGGAATGATAGCCCCGTTACTGTCCGAGGTTGCGGTAATGGAATAAGTCTTTTGGACAGCTGGCGGTATTGTTGCGATAAGCTCGTTGGAAAATCCGCTTTCATTACCCGCTGCATCGTGGTCGGTGGCGGCAATGTAATAGGTGCTGCCGCTCGTCAAATTATCAATGGTATAGGTTGTGACTTTGCTGACATCGATGTTTTGTGTGTAGCTTCCCGAAGCGGTGCCGTAATATATTTTGTAGCCGGTGACCGGATCGCTAAACCGAGTCCAGGTCAGTCCGACCTGCGTCGAATAAGCCTCCTGTGAGAAAATAACAATGCCGAGCATAAGCAATAAAAACGTAAACAACCAGGCAATGGTACCCCTTATTGAATCTGTTGATTTACAATGCAGTTGCATCCTGTACCTCCTCTTTTCCGGAAATAACTCATTTACTTGACAACCCTGCTGCCGTATCCCGTTTTATCAGGACTTAGGCCAGAGGCTTTGCGACTCAACCTTTCGGATGATTTGCCCTTTTCAAGATGAATTATTTCATATGTCCACATCACCTCCTTCCGTAGGTGTTTCCACACAATTATTATCTAGTTAGGGGCGTATACCGTTGTTGTGAGTGTTTGAGTTGTGGAACGGAAGCAACATAAGCTTTTCGTAAGCTGTTAGCATGACATCTTAGTGGAAAGATATAGCCAAAATGAATAGCCAAATACATTATAGCCAAATAACATTGGTAATTGACTTTTTGGCTACCCTCTTTATTATAGGCCAAATGAACTATACCCAAATTGACCACTGTATATGAAAGTTGCTCGAATCTATTTGCGGGTAAGCACTGACGAGCAGGATCTCGCCCGACAGGAAAATATTGAGCATAGTACTCGGGCGGCTGGCTACTATGCCGCTGGTGTCTATCGCGAAAAAACATCCGGCGCTCGTGCAGATCGGCCTGAACTTGTACTCAGCCTAGGGTCGGACCAAGCTAACACACTGTAATCATGTGACATGCAAGTGAATTCCGGCTCCTTTTTTGGTCTTAGAGGCGTGTTTTTGCCGGTAAAAATGGGCATTTAGGGAGCGAGAAAATTTGAGAGGCCGCCAGCGCGGGATTCCGGATCAGGATTCCAAGATGCCAAGTTGAAACTGTCATAACCAAGAAGATGCAGTACTGGTAAAATCCATGACCAACCTCACCACCCCAATCAAACACTTCACCTCCCTCATAAAATTGGGACTGATTTATTGATCATTAACAGAAAATAGTTCAGTCCAGGTTTTCCTCCGTCCGCTATCAACGCCCCTCTTATCACAGGTTATTAATTTGCTTGTCATGACGATGTCCGTACAATATAATGACTTCATCTCAGATTGAGGAGTTTCCATGCCTACTGCAGCCATTTCAAAAACTGAACGAATTGATGTTCGTGCCAATGTAACTGTTAAGCGATTGTTGCAGGATGCCGCACGGGCCTGCCACAAGAGCGTCAGCGAATTTATACTGGACGCCGGGATAAC
>WSSedB1CaDRAFT_10000855_pt1 | contig 12386 bp, 12 predicted proteins | sample WetSurSB1Cattail_FD_9460 | JGI IMG/M metagenome (IMG submission 9460)
GATAGTAAAAATTGATACTAAGGGGAAAAATAAAGAAGATATTCTTAGTTGTTTAGCAGACAATTTACAAAAAGGAGAGTATGTAAAAAACACGTATAAAGGAGGGATACTAAAAAGAGAAGCAGCTTATCCTACAGGCCTTTATACGGGAGGCATCAATGTTGCGGTTCCACATACGGACTGTGTGCATGTAAATAAAGATGCGATTGCTGTTGGTGTATTGAAAGAGCCGTGGTATTTAAGGCAATGGATAATCCACAAAAAGATATAGAAGTTTCAATCGTTATTATGATTGCATTAAAAGAAGCACATGGACAAGTTAAAATGCTGCAAAAAATATTATCACTTATTAAAAAGCAAGATCAGTTGAAAAGCATTTTAGAAACCGATGATACAGACAGGATTTATAAAATTATTTCTAATTATTTGAACTGAAAGTATTGAGGAGATGTAAAAAATGAAAAAAGTATTAGTAGCATGTGGTAATGGAATAGCAACATCAACGGTTGTTGCAGAAAAAATCAGAGAAGCTTGTAAGGAAAATGGAGTTGATGTGTCTGTAACGCAGTGCAAGCTGATGGAAGTGGAATCAAAGGCAGAAGGCTATGATCTTATGGTTACGACAGGCATGTTTACAGGTGGAAAAGTTAATGTGCCTGTTGTTGGTGCAATTTCGCTGTTGACTGGTTTTGGGGAAGAAGAAACGATTGAGAAAATTTTAAGTTATTTAAAATAAAAGGAGGCAGAAAATATGGAAATCATATACAGTGTATTTAATACTTTGTTAGGTGCAGGGCCAATTGTATTGCTACCAATTATTATTACGATTATCGGGCTTATTTTCCGAGTGAAAGTGATTAAGGCATTTCGCTCAGGGCTGATTATCGCAATTGGTTTTGCTGGTATTAAACTGGTTATCAGCTTATTGTCAGATAATTTGGGGCCGGCAGCAAAAGCTATGGTACAAAACTTTGGTATCAAGCTGGATATATTGGATGTTGGCTGGGGGGCAATTGCGGCAGTGACATGGTCATCACCAATAATACCACTTTTAATTGCTGGTATTTTACTTACCAATGTTATTATGCTGGCATTTAAACTTACAGATACGCTGGATGTAGATATCTGGAATTATCATCATATGGCGATTGTTGGTATTATGGTATATTTTGTGACAGGCAATGTTTTTATTGGGCTGGGTGCAGCGGTTGTTATGGCGATTATTTCTTTCAAATTGGCAGATTGGACTGCACCCGCAGTTGAAAAATATTTTGGAATACCAGGTATTTCTTTACCGACAATGTCAGCATTGTCTTCTGTTATTATTGCCGCACCGCTCAATAAGCTTATTGATCAGATTCCGGTTGTAAATAAAATTGATTTTTCGGCGAAAGATGCACAGAAGTATTTGGGGTTTTTTGGAGAACCTATTTTTATGGGCCTGATTTTAGGAGCTGGTATAGGTGCTCTAGCAGAATACAAACTTACTGATATATTTGCTTTAGGCGTAAATATGGCTGCAGTAATGATTCTTATTCCTAAGATGACATCTCTTTTTATGGAAGGCTTGATGCCTATTTCTGAAGCAGCAAAGAAACTTACAAAAGAAAAATTCAAAGGGAGGAAATTCCTTATTGGATTAGATGCAGCAGTTGTTGTAGGAGATTCTACTGTTATTACAACGGCTTTAATTATTATTCCGCTGACTATTCTCATGGCGGCTATTATTCCGGGAAACAGAGTATTGCCATTTGCGGATTTGGCAGTTATACCTTTTAGGGTTGCTTTAGTTGTAGCATTATGTAAAGGAAATCTGTTCAGAAGTATACTCATTGGACTTGTTTGTACCAGCGCAATTCTTTTAGCCGGTACAGCAACATCTCCTGTACTTACAGGATTGGCATCTTCCGTTGGTATTGATTTGTCAGCTAGTGGAGGAATTTCATCTTTTGCAGCAACAAGCTTAACTGTAAGTTATCTTGTATATACAGCGTTTGTTAGTAATCTTATGATTAGCTTACCGATATTAGCAGCAGTTATTATTGGTGTATGGATTTATATAGAAAAAAATTATAAAGGGAATAAACAAGACGGTGGAGCAGAAGCCATAAAAGAAGTATAAATATAGAAGATAAGTGAAGGTAGATAAAATGAAGATTAAATCGTTTAAAGTTTATCGTGTAAAACCAAGATGGATTTTTATCAAGATCGTAACGGATGAAGGTATTGAAGGCTGGGGAGAAATGATCTCTGGGACAAAGACAGAAGCAGTGGTTGCCGGAGCAAATGAAATGAGTGAATATTTGATTGGCAGAGATCCATTTGCTATTGAAACCTTGTGGCAGGAGCTTTATAAATCGTTTTTCCGTGGTGGACCGATCAATACAACAATTGTATCAGGTATTGAAATGGCGTTGTGGGATATTAAAGGAAAGGCATTAAATGTGCCGATCTACGAGTTGTTGGGAGGAAAAGCACGTGAAAAGATCAAAGTGTATTCATGGATTGGTGGGGATCGTCCGGATGATGTAGCAAAAGAAGCTCTTGACCGTAAGAGTCGTGGGTTTGATGCAGTGAAGATGAACGCAACAGAAGAGTTGCATTATATTGATTCCTATGATAAGGTTCAGCAGGTTGTTGACCGTGTATCGTCGATTCGCAAAGAGCTGGGAAATGGTTTCGGTATCGGTGTGGATTTCCATGGGAGAGTGCATAAGCCAATGGCAAAAGTGCTTGCGGCTGCATTGGAACCATATCATCTTATGTTTCTTGAAGAAGTCGTATTGCCGGAGAATGAAGAAGCTTTTCGTGAAGTTGCACAGCATGTATCGACGCCGCTGGCAACAGGAGAACGCCTTTGTACAAGATGGCAGTATAAAAATATTTTCAGGGAAGGTATCATTGATATTATTCAGCCGGATGTTGCGCTTACTGGCGGAATTCTTGAAACCCGGAAAATCATTGCAACGGCAGAGGCTTTTGATATGGCTGCGGCGCCGCATGCACCTTACGGGCCGATTGCTTTGGCAGCAACCCTGCAAGTTGATGCTTGCTCACCAAATGTATTTATACAGGAACAGAGTCTGGGCATTCATTATAATAAAGGTTTTGATATTTTGGATTTTGTTAAAAACAAAGAAATTTTTCAATATAAGGATGGTTTTGTTGAATTACCTAAAGGACCGGGACTTGGTCTGGAAATTGATGAGAAACTTGTTGAAAAAGTTTCAGCCGAAGGGCTTGTCTGGACAAATCCAAAGTGGAAAAACTATGATGGAACACATGCTGAATGGTAAGTAAATAAAACAAAAGGAACAGATGCGGGTATCTGTTCCTTTTTGTTTAGGACGATAAAGATCGGATTTGCATTGCTTGTTAGGAAGAGGAAAGGCTATTTGAATGGCGGGTATCTGCTTTAATCAATTGTGTTTTACAATTGATTAAAGTATAATATCCATAAATAAGATATTATAGGAGTGGGATAATGGATACTTTGGGAATTGAAGCTTTTCTTACGGTGGTAAGACATGGCAGCTTAACCGAAGCAGCGAACTCTTTGTTTCTTTCACAATCTACGCTTAGCCATCGTCTTGCGGAGTTGGAAAGAGAAGTAGGTGTAAGCTTGATTGATCGGGGACGCGGTCTCAGATCTTTAACTTTAAATGATTATGGTAAGGAGTTCTTAGTAATAGCCAAAAGATGGGATGATTTGATGCAGGATACAAAACGCATTCAATCCCGCACTAAAAACCTGTCATTGTTTATTGGAGCTGTCGATACAATCCATACCTTTCTTCTTCCACCACTTTATCAGATATTGCGTGAGAACGTCCAAAATATTAGTATTCGGATGAAAACCCACAATTCAACAGAGCTTTATCTCAAGGTGGATAGTGGTGAAATGGATGTTGCTTTTACGCTTTTGAATTTGCCGATGAGAAATATGAGTGTCAAGAAATTTTATACGGAGCCACGAGTTGTATTGCGAAAAGAAATATCAGCGGGAAAGTGTAATGGAATTATTGATTTAGATAGTCTTGATATGACAAAGGAAATATATTTTGAAGGGGAACCAATGTTTCAGGAATGGTATAGTCACTGGAAAAGAGATAAGGGATATCCTTCTATATCGGTGGATACGGCACAGTTATTGTTTCCATTGCTAAATAGTGAAGGAACCTGGTCCATTGTTCCGCTTTGCATGGCGCAAAAACTTGTTTCGACAGGAAAATTTTCTTATTATCGGTTGGAAAATCCACCGCCTGAGCGTGTTTGCTACAAAATACAGTCACAGTATCCTAAAACAAAAGCTTTAGAAAGTCTTAAAATATTAGATGAATGTTTAGATTCTTTTTTTATTGAATCGTTAATGAATAACAATGATGAAGACTAAGCTGCGCAAAATTTGAGTTTTAAAGGCATCGGCTGTGCTTCAAATAGAAATAGCAGTCACTGAACTATATTCACGGTTTGAGTATAGTTCAGGGGCTGCTATTTTTGTATACATTGATTGCTGTATACTGAAGTTTTACGTGGTGACAGCAAGTAAATTTTTATTGTTTAGGGCTTGTTTTTTGCTTGTTTTCACCTGTTTGAGTACGATTACACTTTATATTATCGGAATATCCGATTTTATAATACAAAAACTTAAATTTTACAATTTTTTTGTGTGTCTATATAATAATGGTGTAAGGAAGGTAAACAATAATATTTTTGAGGAGGATGCATTTTGAAAGCATGTATTGATTTAGTTGCTGATCTTGGAGAAGGGTTTGGCTGTTATAATATCGTAGACGATGCCAGTATGCTGGAATTAGTTAGTTCAGCCAATGTTGCTTGCGGGTTTCACGCGGGCGATCCTCGAACAATGGCAAAAGCGGTAGAAGCAGCTGTTAAAAATGGTGTTGGCATTGGAGCACACCCTGGATTTCCTGATTTAGTTGGTTTTGGTCGCAGAGATATGAACCTAACATCTTGGGAGATTACAACAGACATAATTTATCAATTGGGAGCACTTGATGCTTTTGTTAAAATATACGGAGGTCACCTGCAGCATATAACTCCTCACGGACGGCTTGGTAATCTTGCTGATACGGATCGAAGATATGCAGAAGCGGTGATTGACGCGGTTCTTCGTTTTGATCCTTCTTTGACTATCGTGGTATCAGAAGGCGAATTAGCACGGCTCGCCAAAGAACATGGTCTGAAAGTAGCAACGCTGTTGCTGGGAGATCGTTCGTATAATGATGATGGTTCATTAGTTAATCGTAGAGAGCTCAATGCAGTTATTAGTGATCCGGAAGCCGTATTAAAGCGATGTGTGAGAATGGTTGTCGAAGGCAAAGTGGCATCAATAAACGGGCATGATATTGAAAAAAGAGGGGATTCATTACTTTTACATGGGGATACGGCAGGTGCCTTGGAAATGGCAAAAAAAATTCGCAGGGCTTTAGTTGAAGCTGGCGTAGAAATACGTACATTAGGGAAAAGCAGCTCTTAAACAATTTAATGAGAATTGCTTTTTTAAATAAATAAGGAGGGAAAAAAGAATGAAGATTCCGAATGGTGGGATTATTGAGTATGGAGATTCGGCAATTTTGATTGAATTTTCCAAAACATTTACAGAAGAAGCCTGGGAAAAGGCTCATAACTTGGCAGGATTGCTCCGACAAAGCAAGATCGATGGACTTTTAGAAATATATCCAACATATACAACAGTGCTTATTACTTTTAACTGTTTGATTACAGATCATTATACAATCAAAACAATTGTTAATGCAGTGATGGAAGGTTCAGCTGATTCAAAGCAGCTTGAGGCGAAGAAAGGTCAATACTACAGGTTTCCAGTTATATTTGGCGGGAAACGCGGTTCGGATTTGCCTTTTGTTGCGGAGCATCTGGGAACCTCAGAGGCTGAAGTGATTAAAACTTTTTGTTCCGGGTTTCATAAGATTTTCACCTTTGCCACTTTTGGCGGTCTTTTGATGGAAGGTGCACCTTTTGCAGAGAAAATTCCGCGGCTTAAGACTCCACATACTCAGGTTCCGGGTGGTTATGTTGCGGTGGCAGGAAATCAGACGGCCTTTGTCCCGGTGACAAGCCCCAGTGGCTGGCGGACTATCGGGCACTGCCCGTTAAAGGTTCTTGATTTGGAAGCTATGCCTCCTGTTCAATATAATCCGGGAGATTATATCGAGTTCTTCTCTATTACAGAGGAGGAAGAAAGCTTGTACTCAGAAAAAACAATCCAGGATATGAAGGTGATGCTGTAATGGAAAAGTGTCTTATCGTTAAATCCGTCGTATTTGCGTCTGTTCAGGATCTTGGACGAACCGGGCTTATGCATTATGGTATTAGCAGCAACGGTGCTATGGACACGTATGCATATCTTTTGGGAAATGAGCTGGTTGGGAATCAATCTCCCCAGCCATCAATAGAAATTACTGCGTTTGATTTTTCAATGAGCAGTACCGTAGATGTTTCAATTTGTATTACAGGAGCGCCAGCGGACATTACCATTGATGCGCTTCCGGTTGATGCGGGAAAGTCTGTAATTCTTCCGGCAGGCAAACTTCTCTCCATTCAAAAAATCCGGCAGGGATTACGGGTATATGTTGCAGTTGGTGGAGGCATTGAGGCTCCAATGATACTTGGAAGTTGTGCCATGGATACGATAGGAAGGATTGGTGATACGCTTCATAAGGGGCAGCAGCTACTGCTGAAAAATCCCGAAATATCACCAAAGCCAAGCTATGGATCGCCCTGGAATATCAGAGTATGTGATGGTTGTAATATGGATATATTTAAAGATTACTTGGAACAATTTTACCAATCAACCTATACGGTCAGCCCGGATAGTAATCATGTTGGAATTCGTTTGGAAGGGCCGCCGATTGTAGGCCATCAACCGACTGAAGTAATATCGCGAGGTGTATGTGTGGGCTCCATACAGATTGTTCCATCGGGCAATCCAATTATTACCTTTAAAGGGCGGGGGGGAACGGCAGGATATCCGATTATTGGAGTTATTGCCTCCGTAGATATGGAACTTGCAGCTCAAATCAGACCCGGAGATAGCGTGACATTTACTCGAATTTCAGTTGAAGAAGCTATAAAAAAATATCGGGAACGATTTGGCGGCTTAAAACTAGCCAAAGCGTTGTAAATAAAAAACATAATAAGTTTAAATTAATAAAAACGAAATGATGAGGAGAGCGAATATATGACAAAACCATGTTCAAGTATTGTTTTTGGAGTAGAGGGTTCATCGACTGTAGCAATTTCTGATCGTGCCCGCCAACTACAGCAAGAGGGTGTTAATGTAATTAATTTGGGGAGCGGAGATCCTGATTTTGGTACTCCACAGCATATACAGGAGGCAGGCATTGAGTCTATAAAAAGCGGATTTACTCATTATGTTGATAGTAAGGGTACACCGCAGCTCAGAAAAGCAATTGCCGAAAAGTATCAGAGAGAACAAGGGCTGACCTACGATTCAAACAAAGAAATCATTGCTACTGCGAGTGGCAAGGTAGCACTATATATTGCACTGAATGCACTGGTAGAACCGGGAGACGAAGTTCTGATATTTGAACCTGCCTGGGTGAGCTATCGTCCAATTGTTCAGCTGCTTAGCGGTATACCGGTTGGCGTGCCATTAAAATTTGAAGATAACTTTACGATAACGGATAACATTATTGAAGAGTATGTGAGCAAAAAAACGAAGGCAATCATTGTAAATTCACCTAGTAATCCAACTGGGAGAGTATTAACTGCCGCAGAACTTGACAGCATTGCACGGATGGCGAAAAAGTATAATTTATGGGTGCTGACAGATGATATATATGAAAAAATTATTTATGATGGACGTACACATACATCGCTGGCCGCTTTGCCGGATATGAAAGAACGAACGATTGTGATTAATGGTATGTCAAAAGCGTATGCCATGACGGGCTGGCGCTTGGGCTATTTAGTCGGACCGGAAAAAATTGTAAAGGAAATGTTAAAGGTTCAGCAGCATTTAGTTACTTGCGCTGCTTCTTTTACAAATGTCGCAGGTGTCGCGGCACTGGAGGGCGGAGACGAGTGCATCAATGTTATGGTTGGTGAATATGATAAACGTCGGCGGGAAATTACAGCGGCTTTGAATCGTATTCCGGGTGTACAGTGCGCATTGCCAGAGGGAGCATTTTACTTTTTTCCAAAGGTTGACTATAAAGGTATGAGTTCTTTTGAATTAGCACAGTATCTACTGGATAGGGCTCATGTAGCAGTAACGCCGGGAAGTGCCTTTGGTACTGCAGGAGAAGGCTGTATCCGTCTTACCTATGCGACATCCCTTGCAAATCTTCGGGAAGCAGTAAAGCGGATTGAAGAAGCATTAAAATAACAAAAATTAAAGGAGCATAAAATAGAATGACAAATATTGGATACCGTATTTACAGTAAAATAAACAGACCATCAAGGGAACTGGTAGAAGGATTTGCCGGGATTCCGGTAGCAAATATTGCAGATAATATGAATCGTTTAGCCTGCATCGATGCAAAAATCAGACCAATGAATAAGGCACCGCTGCTTGGAACGGCTTTTACGATAAAAACCAGGCCGGGCAATAATCTGTTACTGCATAAAGCTCTTGATATGGCACAACCTGGTGATGTTATTGTTGTTGCCGCGCAAGGGGGAATTGAGAATGCTATAACCGGGGAATTGATGATTACATGGGCGAAAGAACGTGGTATTGCCGGATTGATTATTGATGGTGCTATTCGCGATGTAGATGCTGTCAGCAAAATGGACATTCCGGTATATGCAGCAGGAATAACGCCGAAAGGTCCCTATAAAGATGCTTGTGGAGAAATTAATGTTCCAGTTTCCTGCGGTGGGATTGTAATAAATCCGGGAGATATTCTGGTTGGTGATGCAGATAGTGTTGTTGTTATCGATCCGAAAGATGCAGAGGAACTTTTGGTTAAGGCGAAAGAAGTTGTCGCTAAGGAAGCTGTTTTTATAAAAGAAATTCGAGCAGGTAAGTGGGATCGAACCTGGGTAGACAAAATGCTCCGTGATACAGGCTGTGAATTTATCGATTAAGCATTGAAAAATCATGATGGGGAAACGTGCAATAAGATAACTGGAGAAAAGGAGACTTAAAAATGAAAGCATTGTGTAAATATGGTACTGCCTTTGGCGGTTATAGATATGAAGATATTCCGGAACCGATATGTGGTGATGAAGACATCATCATTGAAGTAAAAGCTGCTGCAATCTGTGGTGCAGACATGAAGCATTATAAGGTAGAAAATGGTTCAAATGAATTCAATTCAGTGAGAGGTCATGAGTTTTCCGGCGAGATTGTTCAAGTTGGTAAAGATGTGAAAGACTGGAAAGTTGGTCAAAGAATTGTTTCTGATAATACAGGACATGTATGCGGCGTTTGTCCAGCCTGCGAAGCAGGAAATTTCTTATTGTGTTCTGAAAAAATAAATCTTGGTCTTGGTTATGGTATGAGTGGTGGTTTTACAAAATATTGTAAGATTCCAGGTGAAATCTTAAGAATCCACAAACGTTCAATATGGGAAATTCCTGAAAATATCTCTTATGAAGAAGCGGCTGTTCTTGATCCGATTTGTAATGCGTATACAGCAATTGCAAGACGGACAAAGTTTCTGCCGGGCCAGGATGTTGTTATCTTTGGCACAGGACCACTTGGTTTGTTCTCCGTACAGATTGCCAGAATTATGGGCGCTGTCAACATTGTAGTAGTTGGTCTGGAGGATGATAAAAAAGTTCGTTTTGACATTGCTAAAAAAGTAGGAGCGACTCATGTTGTAAACGGCTCAGCCGAAGATGTAGTAGCACGTTGCCAGGAAATCTGTGGGAAACTTGGTATTGGTCTTGTAGTTGACTGTGCAGGGGCAAATATTGTTTTAAAGCAGGCGATTGAAATGGTGAGACCAAATGGCGAAATTGTCAGAGTTGGTATGGGTTTCAAACCGGTTGATTTTTGCATCAATGATATTTCCATGAAAGCTATTTCCATCATTGGACATATGGCTTATGATGCGACATCCTGGAGAAATTCACTTGCACTTTTAAAGAGCGGTAAAATTCAGGTGAAACCGATGATTACCCACAGACTTCCTCTTTCAGAGTGGGACAAAGGATTTTCGCTTATGGCAAGTAAGGCTGCTGTCAAGGTGATCCTTACGTATGATGAAAAATGAGAAAAAAGCAGTGAGAAGCAGGTAAAAGGCACTTGTACGGAACATGGTAAATTATCACATTATGAAAGCTACATTAAAAATGGGGGGGTATTTCTATGGCGGTAAAAGGAAATATAGGGGCAAGAATGGATCGATTACCTATATCAAAATGGCATTATCAAATATTCTGGCTGATTGGTTTAGGTTTATTGATCGATGGTTGTGATAACTACTTGGGTGGTGTAGTTACAGCTCAACTAGTGAAGAACGGTTGGTCTAATAATTATTTAAATGCAGCTTTTGGCTCGGTTACCATGGCCGGATTGTTTATCGGATCGCTGTTTGCAGGCTTTTCGGGTGACAGTCTGGGAAGAAAAATTGCATATCAGATTAATCTTCTTATATTTGGTATTGCCTCTATCGCAGCAGCCTTTGTCAATGACATGTGGACGCTGATTGCGTTAAGAGGAATAATTGGTATTGGCCTCGGGGCAGAAATTGTCGTTGGGTTTGCTACTTTTGCTGAATTTACACCAGCCAGAGAGCGGGGGAAATGGTCTTCGACATTGTCGTTAGTAGGGAATTGTGCACCACCAATCACTACCGGCATAGCATATCTTGTCATGTCTTATTTACCTGCGGATCTTGGCTGGCGTGTAATGTTCGTTGTAGTTGGGATTGCTGCATTAATTTTATGGTATGCGCGGCACAATATGCCGGAATCACCCCGCTGGTATGAATCTCGTGGAGAAATAGATAAAGCAGATGAAATACTTAGTAAAGTTGAAAAAGATATTGAAGCTCAAACAGGCATTAAATTGCCGCCACCTGTTGAAGCAACAGAAGCTGCGATTGTTAAAACAACAAAGCTGCCATTCTCTGCTTTGTTTACAGGGGGATTATTAAGAACAACTATACTTGCTACCTGTGTACTTATTGGAATGAATACGGCAATCTATAGTATTATGAACTGGATTCCAACGATTTTTGTACAGGCTGGTATCAGCGTTTCCAAGTCGCTTGGGTTGACAACGCTAATGATGTTTGGCGCTCCACTGGGAGTTTTTCTAACCACACGCTTTATTGATAAATTTCCGCGGAAGTCGACAGCGATTGCACTTCTGCTGATACTAAGCCTGACTGGATATATCTATTCTTTGCAGCGGTCTGAAGAGCTGATTGTTGCGTTTGGATTTTTGATGACAGTTATACTTTTTATGTGGGTATGCTTTGCATCTGCAGTGTATGTTCCGGAACTGTGGCCGACTGAAATTCGTCTCAGAGGATCAGGTTTTTGTAATGCAATAGGACGGTTGGTAACTGTGTTTACACCGTATGGCGTGGCTTGGATTTTGACAAATTATGGATCGGTTGCTGTATTTATAACAATTGGAGCGGTGCTGGTTCTGGTTGCTGTGGTTGTTGCTACAATCGGTATTGAAACCAGAGGGAAATCACTGGAAGAAATAGGGAAAGCCTCAGGTAATTAAATAAATCCAGGTACAAATAGTTACGGATTCTTACGGCTTTTTGAATGAAAATCGTTTGGAAAGCTGTAAGGATTTGGTGGAAAAAGCAGGGTGTTAAAAGGAGAATTTCGAAAATGAACAATAGTGTTGCAATTTTAGTTGAACCAAAAAAAATGGAAATTCAGGCTGCAGCGATACCAGTTCCGAAATCGGATGAGGTACTGTTGAAAGTTGAGTATGTTGGAATTTGTGGTTCTGATATACATGGTTTTGAATATGGACCTTTTATCCCACCACAGGACCCTGCTACTAAAATTGGGTTAGGACATGAATGCGCCGGTGAAGTCGTAGAAATTGGTAAAGATGTTACCCGATTTAAAGTGGGTGACAAGGTAGCGATAGAACCAGGCATACCTTGCGGAAAATGCAGGTTTTGTCTTGAGGGTAAGTATAATATTTGTCCGGATGTGAATTTTATGGCCACACAGCCTTATTATAAGGGTGCATTGACCAACTATCTCACACATCCGGCGAATATGACTTATAAATTACCTGATAATATGAATACAATGAAAGGCGCTTTGATTGAGCCTGCCGCTGTTGGTATGCACGCTGCACTAGAAGCCGATGCAAGACCGGGTAAAAAAATTGTGATTCTTGGTGGCGGCTGCATCGGGCTTATGACACTACAAGCCTGCAAAGTTATGGG
>WSSedB1CaDRAFT_10000856_pt1 | contig 12385 bp, 9 predicted proteins | sample WetSurSB1Cattail_FD_9460 | JGI IMG/M metagenome (IMG submission 9460)
TTCGTATGAATCAGTCAATGATTCCCTATTACGCGTTTCGCTAAATTCAAACAAATGATTATTATTTTATTCGTTAAACATGCAAGAGAACCCCTGACAAAATCGCTGGATTTTGTCAGGGGTTCTACTTTTCGTCATTACCAATGGTATTTTTCCCCACGATTGATTTTAAATGCACGGTAGATCTGTTCAACAAGGAGGAGACGCACCATCTGGTGCGTGAAGGTCATGCGCGAGAAGCTAAGTTTTTCATCCGCAGCGGCTCGCACCTCAGCCGAGAGTCCGAAAGCTCCGCCAATAAGAAATGTAATATTGCTTTTTCCATCGAGACAAAGTGCCTCAATACGTGCAGCAAGCTCCTCGGACGAAGCCTGCTGTCCATAGACATCCAACACAATAAGGTAGCTGCCTGCCGGTACCTGTCTTAGAAGACGTTCACCTTCAGCTGTAAGCGTTTTTTGTTTTTCCGCTTCAGATGGGTTGTCTTTCATTTTCTCTTCATTTATTTCGATGATTTTTACCTGTGCAAAAGGTGTCAGGCGCTTCATAAACTCAGCAATTCCCATTGCCAGATATTTTTCCTTGATTTTTCCTGCTGTAACAATATTTATTTTCATTGACTGTTATCCTTCGGTGCTTCAACAAGTTTGACATCTACCGTCATCGACTTGTCCGCTCTTGTATAAGTGACCGGTACGGTATCACCAGCTTTATGCTCAGCAACTGCATCCCGTAGTGCACCAACTGTATTGACTTCTGTATCCCCGATTTTAAGGATAATATCGCCACGCTGCAAACCTGCTCTACCGCATGGTCCGTCACTCACGACTTTTTCAACATAGACACCTGCATCAATATTGAGCTGGTAGCCCTGCCGTTCCGCCGTCTGCTTATCGAAGATACCAATACCGAGATAGGGACGAGCAACATACCCATTGGCCATGAGTTCGTCGACGATCTTACTCACTGCATTAATCGGGATTGCAAACCCCATGCCTTCGACACCCGCAGCGGCTACCTTAGCACTATTAATTCCAATTACCATACCATCTGCATTAACAAGCGCACCACCCGAGTTTCCCGGGCTGATAGCTGCATCTGTCTGTAATAATTTAACTTTTCGTTCACCAATATCAAGCGTGCGATTCAGTGCACTGATGACACCACTCGTCACACTGCCCTGAAACTCAAGCCCCATCGGATTCCCAATAGCAATAGCTGGTTCACCAACCATAATATCATCAGAATTGCCAAACGATGCCGCTGGCAAATCCGTCGCATCAATTTTGACAACAGCAATGTCCGTCGACGCATCTGCACCAATAAGTTTCCCAGTGAAACTTCGGCCGTCCGATAAAGATACAATAATTTCTTTTGCACCATTGATTACATGATTATTTGTTACAATATAACCATCGCTCTTAAATATAACCCCCGAACCAACACCTTGGTCAACTTTCACCTGGTTATTAAACCAGTCACGTGCGACTGCCTTGTTTGTTATCCCAACAATCGCAGGTCCAACAGCCTTAGCCGCCCGTACAACGGGTGTGTTGCGTGCATCAGAAACAGGCCCGTTTGACGCGGCTGTCGTCATATTGGACGATTTGCCGTCTATTGCCTGCTTTGCATTGCTGCTCGTACACCCGGAAACAAGTACGCCAGCAATCACCAGGCCACTGATAAACACCAAAATATAGGATATCCATTTATTATTAAACTTTTTCATCTTCTATACCTCCCATAAGTTTACTGTTTCATTCTGGCGAGTCAACCGGATATCAATATTTATGCCAAGTATATCTCCCTGCTTTTCCAATATGTCACAAATGGTATCACGGGCAACCTCCGGTCGATTGTTTTCCTCACTCAGATGTGCCAGAAAAACACGCGTATGCTTTTTTTGCATTCGTACAAGAGCCCATGCTGCATCGCTGTTCGACAAATGTCCGCGATTGCTCAGTATACGCTGCTTTAGTGCCCACGGATAGGAACCGTTTTTGAGGAGTTCCGGATCGTGGTTCGCTTCAAGCACGAGCACATCCGAGTTATCAAGTGCCTCCTGTACACTGCTTGTCACAAAACCCAAATCAGTCGCAACTGTACATTTCCCCTCATTGCCCTGCAGAGTGTAGCCGACAGGATCAGCCGCATCATGTGAAATATTAAAGGCTCCGATTGTAATTGACCCCAGCTGCATTGCAGCACCAATCTCATTAAAACAGTCTGCCGGTATTGTATCAACGCAATACATAGATTGAAACGTATCCCTGCGTGTAAAAATCGGCAAATGGTACTGTTTACTAAGTGTTGTAAGTCCACTAATATGATCCCGATGTTCATGCGTAAGAAAAATCCCATCGAGATCCGCAACATTGACATTAATCTCGTCCAAACTTTTTCTGATCCTCCTTGCACTTATTCCTGCATCGATAAGTACACGCATGCCATCCATTTCCACAAAAGTTGAATTTCCTTTACTGCCGCTTGCTAGTACAGAAACCTGCATATTCTTCCCTCTTCCGGTATCTTTATCATAAGAATTTTATCTGTAAAATTCCTGTAAATCCACTCTGTTTTCTTCGATATCATCATACTATTTCTATCATAAAAACACAAATAAAAACCTCATGATCAAATTCCAATTTTGCTCAAAAAAAGTACCGCATTTTCATACGGTACTTCATTCGGTCATTATCTCAATGCACTTTTCCCATTTTCTCCTGGCATTTCGGGCAAACTCCATAGAAATAGAACTGCTCTCCTGTAATATGATAATCCGTTTTTTCGGCAACATTCTGCATATAATCAGAAGCATCCACACCAAAAATATCATCAACCCGGTTACATACCATACAGCGGACATGTGGATGATGTGTCGTATTCGCATCATACCGGAAACTTTCTTCGCCAATATTCAGAATCTGAACAAGACCAATTTCGCTCAGGATATCAATTGTCTTATAAACTGTTGCCAAACTCATTGTCGGATAAAACGATTGGAGTTCATTAAAAATCATTTCCGCATTCGGATGTGCTTTTGTATTGCTAAGTACATTGTAAATGGCAAGACGCTGCGGTGTTACCTTAAAACCTTTTTCCCGGAGCATTGTTGTCACTTGTTTTGTATCCACATTCTCCACCTCACAAACTTTTTCATACAACTTCCCATGATCCTATTATGTTGTAATAAATATTCTCTCTTATGATAGACTCTTATCAAACTATCCTTATAGCTCTATTTTACCATATTCCTTCTTCTTGTCAATAAACATTCGTGCTGCAATATAAATTTATGCTATAATATTCATTATTCCTAATAAAATAGAAAAGTTGGTGTTACCATGTTACTAGAAGAAATCAGCGCGTATATCGCGAAAGAAATGCACATAAAGCCTGCACAGGCCAATGCCGTTATCAAGCTTCTCGATGAAGGGAACACAGTACCTTTCATCTCGCGTTATCGTAAGGAAGCAACAGGCGAACTTGATGAAGAACAAGTCCGTACCGCAGAGGAACGCCTTGCTTACCTTAGAAATTTAGTGAAGCGTCAGGAAGAAATCATTACCAGAATTGATGAACAGGGCAAGCTTACACCTGAGCTGCATACAGCCATTAAAAATGCCATAAAACTACAGGAACTTGAGGATCTCTATCTTCCTTACAAACAAAAAAAACGTACACGGGCACAGATTGCCCGTGAAAAAGGACTTGCACCGCTGGCTGATCTCATCCTTGCACAAGAAAAGACGGAAGGTACACCGGAAGAATTTGCTGCTGCTTTTATTAATACAGAAAAAGAAGTTACAACCACTACGGACGCACTTGCTGGAGCTCTTGACATTATTGCGGAAACGACAATGGAACGTGCCGATATCCGTGCCACGCTGCGCAAGCAGCTCTGGCAAACTGGTCAGCTCCGCACAGAGCTTGATGAAAAAGCTGAAGACAGCCAGACATTCCTTATGTATGCAGACTATACAGAGCTGGTTCATACGCTGCCATCACACCGTATTCTCGCAATCAACCGCGGTGAAAAGAAAAACTGTCTCAAGGTACATCTTATAACGGATCATGAATTAAATATCGAACACATTTGTCACAAAATCATCACAAACGATTCGATTTTCAATGAACTTTTAAACACGGCAATTGAGGATGGTTACAAACGCCTTTTGCTCCCGGCACTCGAACGTGAGCTTCGCTCACAGCTTACAGAAAATGCTGAAAACCAAGCCATTCATATTTTTGGTGTAAATCTTCGACAACTTCTTTTGCAGGCCCCGTTAGTTAATCATACCGTCATGGGCCTTGATCCGGGCTATCGCACAGGTTGTAAGATGGCAATTGTCGATGCGACCGGCAATGTTGTCGACCATGACGTACTTTATCTCACTATGAGCGACGATGCGCGTGAAAGCTCCGCGAAAAAAGTTCTTGCGCTCATAAAGAAACACCATGTAACGCTCATCTCAATTGGCAATGGCACAGCCTCTTATGAAACCGAAGAATTTACAGCGAAGCTTATCGCTGAGCACAAGCTCGATGTACACTATATTATTACAAGCGAAGCCGGTGCGTCCGTATACTCTGCCTCAAAGCTTGCCAAAGAAGAGCTTCCTCAGTATGATGTCACGATACGCGGGGCTGTCTCCATTGCCCGCCGTGTTCAGGACCCGCTGGCTGAGCTCGTAAAAATCGACCCACAAGCCATAGGTGTCGGTCAGTACCAGCATGATGTCAATCAAAAAGAACTTACAGGTGCACTCGATCAAACCATTGACTCCGCCGTAAATCATGTCGGTGTTGAACTCAATACTGCTTCAATTGCTCTTTTGAAACATATCTCCGGGGTCAATGCAACGATTGCCAAAAACATTGTTGCTCATCGCAACGAAAATGGCACATTCAAAAACCGCAAAGAGCTCCTCAAAGTCGCCCGGCTCGGACAGGCTGCCTTTACACAGTGTGCTGGATTCCTACGTATCAGTGGTGGCACAACACCGCTAGACAGTACACCCGTTCATCCGGAATCCTACAAAATTGCCGAAGCAATTCTTGCTGAACTCGACTTTACTCTGCAAGACCTTACAGATAAGAAACAGCTTGAGTTCCTACAAGCTAAACTCAAGCTCACCAATGCCGATACGCTCGCTAAAAAGCTTGACGCTGGTCTGCCGACGGTTCGTGATATTCTCGATGCACTTGCCAAACCGGGACGTGATCCACGAGAAGATCTGCCTGCTCCACTCACACGCAAATCCATCGTCAAGCTCTCCGATATACAGGTCGGTACAATCATGCGCGGTACGGTCCGCAACATTACCGACTTTGGTGTCTTTGTCGATATCGGCATCAAAACAGCCGGTCTTATCCACATCTCCGAGCTCAGTACAAGACGCATAAAACATCCGCTCGATGTCGTATCTGTTGGCGACGTCCTGAACGTCATGGTCATCAGCATCGATGAAAAACGAAACCGTATCGGCCTGAGCCTCAAACAAATACCAAAGGAGGCTTAAACTGCCCATGGACGTTCTCAACGAAACCATCAAAAACATCCGTCCACTTGATAAAACAGCCGTCAACAAAATCAAGGCGTGTCTTGCTGAAAAGATGACAAATGATGCCGGTCTTGGTGCATTGCGCGATATTCTCACGAGTTATGCCGGCATCACTGGCAGCGCAGCAGCACCAACCGCACCTAAAAAGTGCACGATTGTCTGCTGTGCCGACCATGGTGTCGCTGCAATGAAAGTAAGTGCTTATCCGCCGGAAACAACCGTACATATGACAGAAAATTATCTTATCTCACGCGGAGCTGTTGCCAATGCACTTGCCAACTTCTCCGGCTCCGATCTCCATGTTGTCGACATGGGAATTGCTGCCTCCGTTGATAACCTCCCAGGGCTTATTAAGCGTAAGATTGCCCTTGGCACAAATAATTGTGCTGACGGCCCGGCAATGACACGGGAGCAGGCCGTCACAGCGCTCACAACAGGAATCCAATTGGCCAGCACCTATGTAGACAAGGGTTATCATTGCTTTCTACCGGGTGAGATGGGCATTGCCAATACTACTTCAAGTGCAGCGATCGTCGCTACACTCTGTGCTCTTTCACCAGAAAAGGCAACGGGACGCGGCACAAACATTTCCGATGAACGTCTCAGGGTCAAGATTGATGTCGTCCGGCAAGCTCTTGCTGTCAATAAACCGAATCCAAATGACGGACTCGACGTCCTCACCAAGGTTGGCGGTTTTGAGCTTGGCTGCATTGCCGGCATCATTCTTGGGGCCGCAGCCCGGCATTCTTTTGTCGTCCTTGACGGTTTCAATACGGGTGCAGCTGCACTTATTGCGCATGCACTTTGTCCAATTGTCCATGAATACCTTATGGGCTCACATCTTGCTGCCGAACCCGCCCATGGTGCTATTTTGAAAAAGCTACAGCTCAAGCCATGGATATGAAATTTCGACTTGGCGAAGCCACTGGTTCATCCATTGCGGTCAATCTTCTTGATGCCGCTGTTCTTGCCTATAAAATTCTGACCATCGATAAACTACCAGAATATCCCATGACCTNTAAAGAAATGTNTTTGACATCTGGCATTTCTTCCATCGACTACGGCGCCTGTACACGAGGAATTATGCCGCTTGATCAGAAATCTATGGATACCTGCCAGATGCGCATCGACAATCTTTGCAAGCCAATCTACAGCCTTGGCTGTCTTGAAGAAATCGCTGTCAGGTTAGCCGGTATCCTGCATGATGCACGCCCCGCCGCGCTTGGACGTGCACTGCTCTGCTTCACCGGCAGTGACAGACTCAGCACTACACAGACACGCCTCACAGCAGCTTTTGCCAAGCATGCTGCGGCCAAGGTTACAATTGCAAAACTTCGATCGACTAGTTCGACCGACGAAGCCTTCGCCTATGGCTTTAATCTTGCTGAAAAAATCTCTATAGATTACCCGATCATTGGTATTGCAACAACTGAGATTTCACCAAACGATGCCTGCGGCAAAAAAAATCTACAGCTGCGACAATCACTTTGCCACGAAGATGGAAGTCTTCGCTATGAAGCAGCGAACTTTCTCGATCATGTTCCTTCTTCACTAAAAACCGACGTTGCCGCAACGATGGGAGCAATGCTTGGTGCCGCCCATAACCGCTCACTTGTCATACTCGACAACGAAGCTACAGAGATTGTTGCCCATTATACCGAGCTGCTCTGTCCCGCCAGCCGACTACATATGCTGCACACGCAGCCGGCACTACTCGACCTTGGCATGACAACCGGTGGTGGCTGTATCGCTTCCCTTGGTATTAAGATTATTGATGCAGCACTTCATATGCTAAACGATATGAAAACCTTCGCTGAAGCCAGCGTAGCCGTAGCTGATGATGGACCCGGTGCCGGACGGCAGATAAAATAACCTTGCAAAAAAAGAGCCATTGCATTTATACTTTGCAATGACTCTTTTGCTATTCTTCTTTAATCGCTTCACGCATATTCTTTATATTTTCCGTTATCACTGCATCATTTTTATAGGCATCCAGTGCTTTTACCTGACCCTGCACATCCGTGCTTGCAACAATTTCCACCCTTTTCCCAAGGATGCGCTTTACTTGATACATAACAAGTCGCAGACTCTTGCTGTTTGGTAAAATGATGTACCGCTCTGCAAGATCACTGTGTACTGCATTGATAAAGTCCCCAACGGACGGACTTGCACCCTCATTGCCTTCAACAATAACATTTGCTCCAAGATTCTGCAGTTTCTCTGCCATGTCCTGATCTTCTGCTACAGCAAGCACAACAACTGCAGCGGGTGTCTTGTCCAACACACGCGATTCATGCGGCTCTGCCATATTGTCCAATTTAATATCCTGCAAAGAACCCCACCCAACAGCTTGTTCCAGTACAAGACCCGGATGATCCGTATGAAGATGTAGCTGCAAGTCATGATTGTTTCTCATGACAACAACAAGATTACCATATTCCTGCAGAACAGCCTCCACTTCAGCCGGCCTTGCCTTAGAATCTTCCGCTGTAAGTGTAAGACAATATGGTCGTACAATATCCTTATGTGGATCTGGCAGCTTCTGTGCCTCCATCCTGAATCCCGGTGAAAAGCTCAATGCCGGTGAAACAAAGTTTCCATCAAGACCACGCAGACATCCCTTCAGAAATACAAGCATCGCTACAGCCCCGGCATCTGCAGCACTGTCGGGCTTTGCCATTTTTTCCATTGCCCCTTCGCCTGACCGAATCGCTACGATCAGTATTTCCGAAATTGGCAGATTTGCCCTTACTGCATTGTATGCACCCTTAGCCACAGCTTTTGCCACCATAATAATTGGCCGCTCCTGTTCATCCGGAATCGTACGCTGTGCATAAAGAATCCCATACTGAAAAGACTTGCCAAACTCAGAAGATGTCGCATCCTGCTTGCCTGCAAGTCCCTTTGCCAATCCGCGGAAGATCTGCGACAAAATGACTCCTGCATTGCCACGGGCACCAAGGATCGCTGCATTTGCCACGCTGCGGGAAAGCCCGCCGATGCTCTCATTGCGTTTGTCAGACAGCGGAAGCACCGCTGCCCCCATCGTCCGTAAAATATTTGTTCCCGGTACACCACTATCCGACAAGGACGTTGCATTGAGCTGATTTATATTTTCATATTCCAGCAGGAATTCACTATATGCTCCCGTAATCATTCGTTTGAAATCACTGCCTGTAATAACTTCTTTATTTCCTGTCATCTTTACCACATCCAATCTTTACCCTCTATATTATACACCTCTATTGTACTAAATATTCCGGCTAAAATCCACCGCCAGCAAAATTACTTTATCATTCCTATATATTTTTTATAAATGAGAAAGGATTCTTCTAATGAATTCGCGAAATAATACTATTAACCTCTATTTAAAAGTAAGGAGATTTTTATGTCTGCAAAAAGAAATAACCATTACAAAAGATCCGGCCGTATAGCCGATACCGTACATACTACAACACCAGTTTCGCAGTCAAAGCAGCAGCCTGATAATGCTGCTGTCGCTGCAACGACAGCGCCTGCCGTCACAACACCAGAGGTACACAAGGATCTGCTCTTCGCTCTTGATATTGGCACACGCAGTGTCATTGGCATTGTCGCTGAACCGACAGACAAAGGCCTCAAAATCATTGCGACCGAGCGTCAGGAACACAAGACACGTGCCATGCTCGATGGTCAGATTCATGATGTCCCACAAGTCGCTGCCATTCTGGAAAGCGTCAAAAAATCGCTTGAACAAAAAGTTGGTCTGCTAAAGCATGCTGCAGTAGCTGCTGCCGGACGCGCCCTCTATACGATGACAGCAGACGCTACACTTGAAACTGGCGGCATTATTACAGCTGCTCAGGAACGTGATCTTGACTTTGCCGGGGTTCAGGCCGCACAGCATAAGCTTGCATCCTCAAACACAATTGATGATCCAACACTTTACTATTGCGTTGGCTATAGTACCGTAAAATATACATTAGACGGCACACAACTCAAGACACTTGTTGGCCAGCGCGGCAAAACCGCAGTAACAACCGTCATTGCAACTTTTTTACCACGTCAGGTCATCGACTCCATGCAGTCAGCCCTGCGCGCGGCTCAGCTCGATATGCGAGCACTCACACTTGAACCAATTGCTGCTATTAACGTACTCATTCCGCCGACCATGCGCCACCTCAACCTTGTACTCGTTGATATCGGTGCAGGTACCTCTGACGTTGCCATTACGAAAAATGGTTCTGTCATTGCCTATGGAATGGTTCCACTAGCTGGCGATGAAATCACCGAGGCAATTTCCCAGCAATACTTGCTTGATTTCAATATTGCAGAACAGGTAAAACGTGATATAGCCAATGGTCAGGAAGCAAACTTCTGTGACATTCTCGGCATAGCCTACAGTCTTTCCAGTGAAAAAGTTATTGATACAATTCTACCAAATGTCACAACACTTGCCGATGCAATTGGCAAACAAATCCTTGCATTAAACGGCACACCACCACAAGCTGTACTTCTTGTCGGTGGTGGATCACTCACACCCCGTCTGCCAGAGCTTGTTGCTAAATCACTTAATCTGCCAAGCAATCGTGTTGCTGTACGCCGTCCTGAAGCCGTCGATGGTATCGAACTTATACCACCGGATCTCTGCTCCCCGGATGCCGTTACACCACTGGGTATTCTAAAGATTGCTTCAATTAACACGCTTCACTTCCTCTCCGTTTTTGTAAACAATGAAGAATACAGTCTCTTCAACTTCCGGGAACTCACGCTTTCCGATGCACTGCTTAATGCTGGTATCAGCCTCAGAAAGTTCAACGGTCATCCTGGGCTTGGTCTTATGCTTACGGTAAATGGTAAGAAAAAATTCATTCCCGGTACCATGGGAACATTGGCAAAGCTCACGTTGAACAATGAAGAGGCCACGCTTGACAGCGTCATTACCAATGGCAGCCATATCTTAATCGAGCCGGGAGTGGATGGTCTGACACCACAGCTCTGCCTTTCGGATGCCATTGATGATATACAGGCTTCTATAAAGGTCCGTATCAACGATAAAGATATTGATGTTGCACCACTTTGTACGATTAACAATGAAGTCGCCGATCTGACATGTCGCCTCCATGACAATGACATCATCGAAGCACATGAAACACGATTGATTGGTGAACTTTTGCGCTCCGCCGGATTTGATCCGACTGGACGCAAATTTAAGTACACGGTCAATGGCACAGCCTCAACATATAATGTTCCACCAGAAATTCGCGTCCACGGTGAACCCGTGACCTTATCGGCGGAGGTCAATGAAAAAGATGAAATCGAATACATCGAACCAAATCCGCCAAAACTTGGCGATATCCTGAACATCTCAGAGCTTGAGACTTCTATGGTTATTTATTTCAACAAGAATGAATACAAAATTCCGGCAGCAGGTGTTGAGCTTGAAATCAATGGACACAAGGCCACAATCAATACATTTATTGATAACGGCAGCGATATTCGCTACCATCGCTCTGAACGAAAGGTCACCATTGTGAGTGACGTGCTGCTTGCTGTAGGCTTCCAGCCGCCCGCACCGACAAGCCGTGTGACTTTCAACATTCTCGTGAATAATAAACCGACAGAATTCACAGCTCCAATTAAAAACGGGGATGCGATTGACGTCATTATTAAACCACTGGGAGAAAATTCTTCTATATCAACATAAAAGAGAATAAAGAATCAAAACAGGAGCATTGCACAACTGCAATGCTCCTGTCATTTCGTATAAAAAAACAAATGTTGTAGTCTTAAATTTTTTCAAAACCACAACATTTATTCCAGCGCCTTGTATATAATCCCATCATTATGTTATAATTACCATCATGTTAGTACTACATAAATCAAACGAGGTGTTCAATGTGAAAAAAATTGTCTTACTGGTAAGTCTATTGATGGTTATTCTTGGCAGCGTCGCGTTTGCCGCTGACTCCGACCAATATTTATGGCTTTATTCCACCGATAAGGTAGGCTACTATCTCGACACCCAAAGCATCACTTACAAAATAAATTCCGATAAAACGCTGGATAAGAATATTGTCACGATTTATTCAAAAGCAGTCTTCAATGATGAAGGCCGTCAAGCCGTTACAGATAGACTCACTGAAAAAAATCTCGATACTACCAAGGCCCAACAGATAAATTATCTTATAGCGAAAATAGAATATAACTGTACCAGCCAAAAGTACATTCCTGTATATTCATATATTTACGACCTCGATAATGAACTCATAAGCCGAAAAGTTTATGACAAGTCTTCAAGCCTGGATATCGTCCCTGGTTCAACCGATGATAAATTATTCAAGCCCATCCTTGCCTATATACACACACATGATAAGGAAATCACCGCTGCAACACAAGCTAATCCATAATCAACACGGGTTTAAAGAAATATCCCCTCCAGTGTAATGCTTTGGGGACGATGAACAGATCTTTTTATCAAAAGAGAATTAAAAAGGTCAGATGAGATTTTTCATCTGACCTTTTTTTAGCATAAATTTCTATAACCAATCACTTTCTGGCTCTATTATTTCGTTACTGCCGCAACTGCCTTGAAAGCAGCCTCTGCTGCATCAAGTGTCTTTACAATATCTTCTTCTGTATGCGCTCCTGAGAAAAAGGTCGTCTCGAACTGTGATGGTGCCAGATAAATTCCCTGCTCAAGCATCGAACGAAAATAGATTTTAAAAGCCTTCTGATCTGATGCTGCCGCTGTATCATAATCATAGACTTCATTTTCATTAAAGAACACGCCAAACATTGAACCCGCCTGATGTACCTGTACCCTGAGCCCGGCTGCCTGT
>WSSedB1CaDRAFT_10000857_pt1 | contig 12385 bp, 6 predicted proteins | sample WetSurSB1Cattail_FD_9460 | JGI IMG/M metagenome (IMG submission 9460)
GACAACGGGTTTGGCGCTACTGGGTGTTCCAGCGCTAGTCGGGCGGCTATTGCTCGGCGCCGAGTTCACCGGAGTTTCGATTCCGGTAGCTCGTGTGGCCGGAATCGCCCTGATCGCTCTAGGGGTCGCCTGCTGGCCGGGCCCGCCGCTGGTCGGCATGCTGATCTACAGCGCTCTGGCGACAGCCTATCTCGCTTACGTCGGCATCGGTGGCGAATGGGTCGGGCCCCTTTTGTGGCCGGCGGTCGTGGTACACGCTGTCTTGACGATCCTTCTCGCAAGGTCGTGGTTTAGGAGTCGCCGGATGGAGTACCATTGAAGGTGTTCGTTGACGGAATGGAAGTCCCCTGGAAGAAAGCTTCTCCCATATCCTTTCCGTGAATTCCCACAAGCGCCGTGACTGCTCGAAGTAGCCAGTCTCGTGAAACAAGGCCCTATCATCGAAGGCCACCCCAACACGCCAATCCTTAATGTCCAGGTTCAAAAATTTCCTAATATTGTGGCCTTCGGACGGCTCTTTATTTGTTTACAAATAAAAGAATTTAGGCATAAAGTCGCCGAGTAGTTCAATACAAACAGCCAAGGACACCAAATAGGAGGCCCCTTTTTTAGGGACTAAAGTATGTTCCATTTGACCGGAGATTAGAGTCGAATGCCACCATTTTGGACACACCCTATGGGTAAGATTAAATTGGTGAGACTTTGCACAATATTGCTGCTATGCGCTCCTTTTCTAGGAATGTTTGCAGACCTCGCGAGCGCCGATCAGTCGCTGCACCCACTGCAACCGCCAGACAGGTCAAGCCCAAGAGCAACGCTCAAGACATTCCGCGATGACATGAATATGGCTTTAGAAGCCTACAATGCAGGGTATAGAGACCAGGTGGTCGCTCATGTATTTCGTGCCATCAGATGCTTGGACCTTTCGGCGGAGCCCCCCGCAATAAGGGAAGCGCTGGGCGTACACGCCGCTCTGTATCTTAAGGAAACGCTAGACCGCATCGAAATTCCTCCGTATGATCAAATTCCTGATGCTCAGGAAGTTCAAACTAAAAAAATCTCAAGTTGGACACTGCCCTACACAGAGATCAAGATAGCAGTTGAATCAAAGGGGAGTCTTGAAGGAGATTTCCTCTTCACAAATAATACAGTTAGAAGTTCTGAGACGTTCTACGATAAAGTTAAATATCTTCCATTAAAAGACGGGTTGGAGAGAGGGACCCTGTATGATCAACTTAGTTCATCGGGTGGTCTGATTCTCCCTAACCTCATCTTCCATCACTTGCCAAAATGGGCATTTGAGCGCCTTCTGGGACAAGCTGCCTGGCAATGGATCGGACTCGTTTTGTATCTGGTGGTTGGAGCAGGAGCGGTCATGCTGACCTGTAAAATCTCCTGGTACGCTCTTGAAGCCTTGGACCGTAAGTTTGATTCTACTTTCAGGCACACGCTGGGTGGCCTTGTCCTGCCCATAACTTTGATCTTCTTCGCGAAGATCGGCCTTTGGTTTGTGACGTATGGTTTGCGCTTCTTTACTGTGGACGTTTATTTGCCCATAGCGTTTGCTTTCTTGTCCATACTCTACACCGGTGTACTGTGGTTAATAAGCTCGATTCTGAATCGAATCGCCGCCACGGTGATTGCGATGGGTGGATTCATCAGCGGTAGCATAGACACTCAGCTCATCCGTTTCAGTTTTCAACTCGTGACGTTCGTTATAATTGGCGTCACGATTCTGCACTTNGGCGCCAGCCTGGGGCTTCCTACCTATTCCATGGTTACNGGATTNGGNATTGGCGGCATNGCNATAGCGTTAGCGGGTCAGCAGGCGTTATCAAATCTGATAGGAACCGTCATAATTCTCCTGGATCGTCCATTTAAACTGGGTGATTATATCGTTTTGGGTAACGGAGTCCAGGGTTCAGTAAACGACATAGGCCTTCGCAGCACACGTATTCTCACGCTCGATGGGCTATTGGTCTCAGTTCCAAACGCCAAAGTGTCGAACATGGAAATCACCAACGAGAGCGCTCCAGTTTCCGAGTCCCGAATCAGTATACCTGTAGGAGTCGCTTATGATTCGGATCCACGGGAAGTCGAACGCACATTGCTATCCGCATCCAGGAAGAGTGAATTCGTCGCTGCGGACCCAGAACCCTCAGCAAGATTTGTCGCGTTTGGTGACTCAGCCCTCCAGTTTGAATTGTTGGTCTGGATCGTGCAACCCCAGATCAAGGCAAACGCCATCTCTCAACTAAACATGGCTATTTACGAAGAGTGCCGGAAAAATGGAATCGAGATGCCCTTTCCCCAGCGAGATGTCCATATTCGGACAGATACGAAATGTTCATGAACCATTCCAATGATTCAGTAAGAGACGCCTGAAAGAAGACTCTTACATCAGAGCGATCTAAACTAATCACGGGATAAGGCGCTGTGAGTCCAACACCGGAGTCATTCAGCGCCCTAAACTACTCTCACAACTCCAGGTTCTTTCCATACATTTTATAGCCTGTTGATGTAACCATTTACGTCTTCAGCAGGCGCTGACATTTCAGCCACAAATCAAAATCCACAATTTTTCTCTGGAATTGTCTGACGAATCCGGTATTGTTCCGTTGGTCGAGTCCGAACACTGAGGTGTAACTAATAATGGATAAGGGAAAACGCGAGGAACGGCGCTATCGTGCCATCTTTGAAAACATGCGGAATGGGGTAGCAGTTTATCAGCCGGTGGATGACGGCCGCGATTTTGTGTTCATAGACTTCAACAAGGCTGCTGAACGACTTGATGGCGTCCGCAAAAGCGATCTGATTGGTAAAAGGCTACTCGACGTGTTTCCCAATGCTGACAAATTTGGAGTTCTCGCTTCATTACAACGGACGCATCGAACAGGCGAACCGGAATATCTCCCTGCTTCTTACTACAGAGATGAACACAGCGAAGGATGGCGGGAGAATTTTATTTGTAAGCTTCCTGACGGCGATATCGTAGCGATCTACGATGACATCACTGACCACAAGAGATTCGAAGAGAATATTGTGGAGAGAGAAGGAACCACTGTTCGGGTATTATTCCCCCCGTCAGAGCAAATTGAGGCGCCATCTGTTAAGGTCAACGGCCAGGTTGAGACTCCGTTGTCAGTTCCCGTAATTTCTACTGGGCCGAAAACTGTTCTCGTAGTCGATGATGAGGATTTGGTCCGTGGTATGGTCCTCAATCGTCTTAAGGTTCTTGGCTATGATACAATTGCGGCATCCGATGGGGAGGAAGGTGTTCGGGTCTTCCGAGCCGGTTCAAACGAGATAGATCTCGTCTTGCTTGATTTTGCGATGCCCAGGATGAATGGAATTGAAGCTTTCGGGGAACTCATCAGGATTAAGCCGGATGTCAAGGTGATCCTTACTAGCGGCTACACGGAGGCCGTCGTCATGCGGAGTTTTCCTGGTCAACGTCCGGCCGGTGTCTTGCACAAACCCTACAAGATGGTGGCATTGAAGGCCGAACTTGATCGTTTGTTAGGGTCCACTAATTGATTGACGTCAAGACAAATAGATTGTCACGTCGCAGGTTCATCTTGTATATAAGTTCTCCATCTAAAAATTTTGGCCGATCTGGTTATCGATAACGAACCCCTCGTTTTTTGTTGGAAAGGCGCTAGCATGAACAATCCCACAAAGCGCATCTTAATAGTTGACGATGAAGAATATAACAGGGATCTGCTTGGTCAAATGCTGACCAGCAGGGGACATGAAGTGGAGTTCGCTGAAGATGGGTTCCAGGCGCTGTCGATGATTAACCTGGGTTTCGACCTGGTGCTGCTTGACATTACAATGCCGGGAATGGACGGTTTTGAGGTAGCCGCCAGGATTAGAGAAGAATTCGACTCTCAGGAACTTCCAATTTGCATGGTTACCGGGTTGACCGCAAGAGAGGAAAGATTGCGAGCAATTGAAGCCGGTGTAAATGATTTCATCAACAAACCCGTGGACATGTTGGAAATAAACATACGAGTAGCGTCTCTGCTCAGGCTAAAAGAATCTAACGACGCTATCAAACGCCACCAGTCAGAATTAGAGGTTATGGTAGACCAGAGAACCCGTGACCTGAAAAAGGCGCTGCAAAAGACGGCCAACGCTGAACGTAAGGCCTACCATGCGCAACTAGAAACGATTGAGCGGCTAGTTTTGGCCGCTGAGTATAAAGACAAGGACACGGCTCTCCACATTAAAAGAATGAGCCACTATAGTCATCTACTAGCGACCAAACTACATCTTCGTTCACAGGAATGCGAAACAATACTTAACGCAAGCCCGATGCATGATGTAGGAAAGATCGGAGTCCCTGACGCTATATTGCTAAAACCAGGCAAACTTGAACCTGACGAATGGGAAATTATGAAGCGACATACCGTTATAGGGGCCAAGATACTAGGCGGTTCGGGATCAGAACTCCTGCAGGCTGGGGCGGTCATAGCGATTTCACACCACGAAAGATGGGCCGGCGGTGGATATCCTCACGGTCTTGCTGGAGACAACATACCGCTTCTCGGCCGCATAGTGGCTATCGCTGACGTATTCGACGCATTGACCAGTAGACGTCCCTATGAGGGACCGTTTTCAAGTGATAAGGCGCTTGAAATCATGAACGAGGGCAGAGGAACACACTTCGACCCCACTATATTGGACCTCTTCCTGAATAATTTTGGCGAGATTGAAAATATCCGGAGTAGATTTAACTCGGATTGAAATTGTTATAATAAAATATATTACAGCTCAATTGGTTAACAGACTTGAACGCCAGGTCAAAAAAGATATATCTCCGTCCGCTAGGAGCGGTTCGATCCTGTGTTCACAGACATCAGGATGCCGGTAATGACAGGAGATGAATTAGCCCTTTTTCGGAATTGAAAGGCACAGTCCATAATTGAGAGCGAAATTGCACAAGACGCTCCGGGTGATAGATTGAAAATTGATCAGGATAAGTTAAAAGAGTTTTATCACTGAGCCTCTTTAAGATACTTTGGACTTTACAAAACAAGCGAATTAATGAGGTTACCCCCGGGTGAAAAATATAGATACCGCTAGAGTCTTGGTTGTAGATGACCAAATCCATGCGCTTCATGGTATGTCAAAAATCATCAGGGACGCCGGACACGAGCCGATAGAGGCGAGTAACGGAACAGATTGCCTGAAGCTAGCTGCGAAATACAAACCTGACTTGATTGTTCTGGATTTGGTTTTGCCGGACATAGATGGTCGGGAAGTTTGCAGGCGAATCAAGTCTGATCCAGACACCACAGATATTTATGTGGTTATTGTGTCCAGCGCTAATATTGAATCAGACATGCAATCCGAGGCTCTGGAACTTGGGGCTGATGGTTATATAGCGAGACCAATACCGAATCGGGAATTTCTGGCTCGAGTCGAGGCCATGCTGAGGCTCAAGTATGCGGAAAAGCGATTGCGTGAAAATGAAGAGCAGTTTCGTAAGATGTTCAAAAATCACAGCTCCATCATGTTACTGACAGACCCGGAAACGGGCAGAATCGTTGATGCGAACAGGGCTGCGGAGCGATTCTACGGTTATTCTAGGTTTCAGTTACTGTCGATGCGCATCCAGGATATTAACGCCTCGCCTGTTGATGAAGTCGAAGCGCAACGCCATTTGGCCATAGCCACGCGACGCAACTCCGCCATTGTCACACAACGACTCGTTAATGGAGAAATCCGAACTGTGGAAGTTCACTCCTCTCCTATTAAACATAATGGAGCCAATTTTCTCTTTTCAATAGGAGATGATATTACTGACCGCAAAAAGACGGACAATCGGCTACTTGAGACCGAGCAGAAGCGGGCTGAGGAGTTATTACAGATTACTGTCCAGCGTTACCACCTGATTCTTTCAAGCCTGTACGCCGGAGTGCTGGTTGTAACCGAGGAGGGTCGGACAGATTTTGCCAACCAGGCTTTTTGTGATTTATTCGATATAAAAGACGCTCCGGTCAAGCTCCACGGGCTTTCACGGAATGCAATGCTTCAAAGAATAAATCAGGTTTATGCAGAACCGGAAGAGGCCATCAATCGTATAAGGACAATCGTCGCTAAAGGGCTCCCAGTAAACGGCGAAGAAATTGCCATAAGAGGAGGCCGAACCTACCTAAGGGATTTCGTTCCCTTATTTATTGGAGGTAAACGGTATGGTCGCCTGTGGCTCCATCATGACTTTACCGAGCGCAAGCGGGCTGAGGAGGCGGTTCTGAGGTTGGCAGCCATCGTTGAGTCCTCGGATGACGCCATCATCAGCATAACCCTGGATGGCATTATCACTAGCTGGAATGGAGGCGCAGAAAGGCTGTATGGTTATAAGGCGGAGGAGGTCATCGGCCAGCCCATTTCCACCTTGCTGCCACCTGAATTACTCGATGATCTTCCGGATATTCTGACAAGGATCAGTCGAGGAGATGTAGTCCGACATTTTGAAACCAAACGTGTAACAAAAGATGGACGTATCGTAGATGTTTCCCTAAGTATCTCCCCCCTCAAGACACCTCAAGGCAAAATTATTGGCGCATCTTCCACTGCCCGTGACATCACTGATCGCAAGCGATTGGAAATGGAGCGGTTGGAAACGGAACGTAAGGTCCTGCACGCACAGAAACTCGAGAGTCTCGGCGTTATGGCCGAGGGCATAGCCCATGATTTCAACAATCTGTTGATGGTGATTTTGGGCAACCTTGACATTGCTCTTGATGATCTACCTTTGGATTCCGCAGCACGGCAGATCATCGAAAACGCCATTGAGGCGGCTGAGCGTTCAGCGGAACTCTCGAGACAGATGCAGATGTACACGGGCAGCGCACTGAACAACCCCGTGGACCTGAGTCTAAACGATTTGCTGCGCAAAAACAGTGTCTTGCTGAAATTGGCTGTGTCTGAACATGTCACGCTCAATCTGGATTGCTATAACAAGCTCCCGTCAATAACTGGAGATGCGACTCAAATACAACGTTTGGTCATGAACATTCTGGTCAACGCCTCAGAGGCGATTGGGGATAGGGAAGGCGCCATTCAACTTTCTACTGGAGTCGTGGATTGCAATGAGATGTATCTGAGCCATAGCCGCCTCGGAAAACAGCCTGAACCTGGTCGGTTCGTCTTTCTGGAGATTACGGACACGGGTTGTGGTATGGATCCTGAAACTCTGACCAAGCTGTTTGATCCCTTCTTCACAACTAAGTTTACTGGTCGTGGCCTTGGCATGTCAGAGACATTGGGAATAGTAAAAGGTCATGCTGGAGCGCTGTTTGTAGTCAGTCAGCTTGGGAAAGGAACCACTATACGGGTCCTGTTTCCTGTGTCGAAAAAAGCTCAGGCGTATTCTTTCACTGAAATCGAAGCTGCGGATACTCTATCGGCAGAACCACTCGCCGCTGACCGCCGAAGAACTATTCTACTGGTTGAGGATGAGACGTTGGTTCGTGGTCTTACTGTGAGACGTCTGGATGTCTTGGGATATGACACCATCGTCGCTGAGGATGGAGAGGAAGGAGTCCGTATTTTCCGAGAACGTCTGAATGAAATTGACCTGGTCATGCTTGACTACAAGATGCCCAGAATGAACGGTGTTGAGGCCTTCGGGGAATTTATACGAATCAAACCTGATGTTAAGGTGATGCTTTGCAGTGGCTACGCAGAAGATGTTGTTATACAGAGCTTTCCCGACCGACATCCTAACGGTGTCTTGCACAAACCCTACAGTTTGGACGCACTCAGGGCCGAACTGGCCCGTTTGCTAGGGACCACCGATTGACAAGCCGACAAGGGTTTAAGGACATGACCAGAATCGATGACACTCCTGGAAAGACGCCCAGACGTAATTGTCGGTCAACACCTTATGAAATACAAATTATCGTAATATATTAAAATCATTTATACTATATTTGTTACGCAAATCTGGATTGAACCGCCCTTTGCAAGGTGTACTATTGCGGCTGCGGCGAATAGCCGGTATAATCTCCGCATAAGATGCGGAGATTAGCCATGTACATCTACGAATTAAAAGGCTGGCCTCATTTCCGATGGAATGAGAAGAAATTGTCCAAATCCCTCACCTTGGTATCCCTCAAACAGGGTCGGTTGATCGGACGAATGGAAGGAATTGGCTTCAAACTACGGGCCGAGGCGTCCTTAGAAACCCTAACTGAAGATGTGGTAAAGTCGAGCGAGATCGAGGGGGAATTCCTCGACAGTGAACAGGTCCGCTCTTCGATAGCCCGCAGGCTGGGGATGGATATCGGTGGGTTCACCAACGCCGATCGTTACGTTGATGGCGTAGTCGAAATGGTCCTTGACGCCACCCAATGTTACGACATTCCCCTGACTGAGGAGCGGCTCTTTGCGTGGCACTCGGCCTTGTTTCCGACAGGTCGTAGCGGAATGGCCAAAATCACCGTAGGGGGATGGCGGAGCGATCGGTCAGGTCCTATGCAAGTCATCTCTGGGCCCTTCGGCCGTGAACGGCTACACTTCCAGGCTCCTCCAGCAGAGCGTGTCAAGAAGGAAATAGAGACCTTTCTTGAATGGTACAACTCTGAGACGGATGTGGAAATGTTGCTTAAGGCTGGCGTGGCTCATCTTTGGTTCGTTACCATCCATCCTTTTGGCGATGGAAACGGGCGGATTGCCAGGGCAATTACCGATCAGACGCTCGCATGTTCGGAAAAAAGTTCGCAGCGCTTTTATAGCATGTCCGCTCAAATCCGCAGGGAACGAAGCGCATATTACGATGTACTTGAAGCGGCCCAGAAGGGTGATCTCGACATCACAAACTGGCTGGAATGGTTTGTTGGTTGTCTTGACGCTGCCCTGGATGGCGCTCAAATAACTTTACGTGCCGTGCTTAAGAAGGCCCGCTTTTGGGAAACGCATTCCGGCGAAAGTTTCAATGTCCGACAGCGCATCGTTCTAAATCAGCTACTTGACGGTTTTCAAGGCAAGCTCACATCTTCCAAATGGGCGAAACTTGGAAAATGCTCCCAGGATACAGCTCTTCGCGATATAGCCGATCTTGTTGGACGAGATATATTAACCAGAGACACCCCCGGCGGTCGAAGCGCCGGCTATTCGCTCAAAGATATTGTGTAAACAGGACCTTTGTGACAATCTATGGCATTGGTCCTCTTTTCGTTAATAGACTCATATTGCCAATGAATAACTTGGAAAGTATCGGCGTTCCTGCCATAGACGGTTTGGCGACAAGAATCTGAACCGCCCGCGGCTCTTGGGAGAACATCATGCCCATCAAAAAGGTCAGTGACAAAAAATCTAATGTGTCCCTGGATTCAAAAGGGAAAGACCCGCAAGATTCCAGCTTCCCAATAATAGGGATTGGGGCTTCGGCAGGTGGGCTCGAAGCGTTTGAGCAATTCTTTCGTTTCATGCCGCCGGATAGTGGAATGGCTTTTGTCCTGGTGCCCCATCTTGATCCGGGTCATGCGAGCATGCTTACCGAGATCCTTCAGCGCATCACCTCGATGCCGGTAAAGGAGGCTCAGGACCAGACGCCGGTAGTCCCGGACCATGTCTATGTGATCCCGCCTAACCGCGACATGACAATATTTCATGGCGTCCTCCAGCTCAGTGTGCCTGAAGGACCCCGAGGCCAACGCATGCTGATTGATTCGTTCTTTCGCTCCCTCGCCGAGGACCAGGGAGAAAGGGCGATCTGCGTGGTTCTCTCAGGCAGTGGAACAGACGGCACCCTCGGGCTACGTGCCATTCATGGCACAGGCGGAGTCTCTTTCGTGCAGGACCCGACCACCGCAAAATACGACGGAATGCCAGTCAGCGCAGTACATAGTGGTCTGGCCACATACGTTTTGCCTGTTGAAAAGATGCCGGGACAGTTGATGACCTATGTGAAGACACTTTTCGAACAAGGGATCAAACCAGAACATCCTTCACCTCCTGTTACAAGCGCTCTCAACAAGATTGTGGCGATACTGAGAACCAGGACTGGCCATGACTTCTCATTATACAAACAGAACACCATCAGACGCCGAATAGAACGACGGATGACCGTGCATGGCATCGATAACACAAGCGTCTACGCTCGTTACCTTCAGGAACATGCGGACGAAGTTACCCTTCTCTTCAAGGAACTTCTCATAAATGTGACGAGTTTTTTCAGGGAGCCTGAGGCGTTCGCAACCCTAAAGTCGGACATTCTCTCCAAACTGTTTAACCAGAAACCGGAGAATTATGTGTTCAGGGTCTGGGTCGCAGGATGCGCCACAGGCGAAGAAGCCTATTCGATCGCAATGACCTTCAGGGAATACATGGATGATTCCAAGCAGGAATTCAAAGTCCAGATTTATAGCACAGATATTGATGATGACGCGATCGCTGTAGCACGCGCCGGCGCATATCCGCCCAATATTTCAATAGATGTTTCCCCTGAAAGATTAAAGAGGTTTTTCGTAAAGGAGGAGGCGGGCTACCGGGTAAAGAAGGAAATCCGCGAAATGATCGTCTTTGCGTCACAGAATGTCATCAAAGACCCCCCATTTACCAAACTGGATCTTGTTAGTTGCAGGAACCTGCTCATATATCTTGAGCCGGAACTTCAAAACCGGCTTATCCCAACCTTTCATTATGCCCTGAAACCAGGCGGATTCCTCTTCCTAAGCCCTTCGGAAAGTATTGGGAACCACCCTGACATCTTTGCGCCGGTCAGCAAAAAATGGAAGTTCTACATTGCGAAAGAATCGATGGACACCGGCGCCAGAGTTATGAGAGAAGGGCTGTCCTGGACCCGTGACCAACCCCGTTCCGGGTTGGATGAAACACTGAAAAATAACAAGAATATCAACTTCGCTGAAGTCGCGAGGAAGGCCCTGCTCCAGTTTTACGCCCCACCCTCTGTGATAACCGACGAGAAGGGTGACATTCTGTTTGTCAATGGTGACACCGGGAAATACCTGCGGCCCGCGCCGGGGCAAGCGAGCTTAAATGTCATAGAAATGGCCAGAGAAGGGCTTCAGTTGGAATTGAGGAGAGCTATCCTGACCACAGCCACGCAAAAAAAACAGCTAACTTGCGCGGCTGTTCCGGTCAAGACCAATGGCGGTGTCCACGGTGTGAACGTCACAGTAAGACCATTAACTGATCAGGGTTCGTCTATGGGCTACTTGATCGTGTCGTTCGAGGATGTGCCCCGCCCGGCAGAGAGAAAACGATCCAGGAACAGTCCATCTGCAAAATCGGGCGAGTCCAAGCGGGTGGAGGAGATTGAACAGGAACTACTCTACACGAAAGAGAACCTTCAAGCGTCCATAGAGGAGCTTCAAGCCGCAAACGAGGAACTCAAGTCAACGAACGAAGAGCTTCAGTCCACCAATGAAGAATTGCAATCCACAAACGAAGAACTGGAGACATCAAAAGAAGAACTTCAATCTGTCAATGAAGAACTGGTAACAGTCAATTCTGAATTACAGGCCAAAATAGAACAACTCGCCGGGATGCAGAATGACATGAAGAACCTTCTCGATAATACCAATATTGGCACGATCTTTCTGGACGAAGACCTTGCCATAAGGCGTTTCACCCGAGAAGCTAACGCACTCTACCGTTTAGTCCCCACAGATGTTCGTCGCCCATTGACCGACATCAGATCCAATATCGAGGGAGACGACCTGGTAACTGACGCTCAAAAAGTCCTGGCTTCGCTCGTGCCCATAGTAAAGGAAGTCAGGACGATCGATGCAACGTGGTATCTCGCCAGGATATTGCCTTATAGGACCCTGGATAATGTAATCGAAGGGGTGGTATTGACGTTCACGGATATTACCGGCCTAAAACAGGCGCAGGCAGCGGTTCAGTCGGCTCGTGAATATTCGGAGCGAATAGTTGACACAATAACTCAACCTCTAGTCATAATGGATGACCAGTTGGAGGTTGTCTCGGCCAACCGGTCTTTTTACAGAGTGTTCCACGTCACCCCACAAGAGACCGTTGGTCGAATTCTCTATAAAATCGGTGAACGCCAGTGGGACATTCCGTCGTTACGGGAACTACTGGACAATGTTTTGACGCATGACACAACTTTTGAAAAGGTTGAGGTCAATCATGACTTTCCGGGCATCGGCCAAAGAAAAATGCTGCTTAATGGACGACAGATATCGCAGACGTCGGGCAAGGGCGTTTTGATACTACTGGCGATTGAAGATGTCACTGATACGCCGGATGTGTGAGTGGGCTGAGGACGTCAGGTGGTTGTAGGAACCCCCCCTCTAACCCTATTGTCTCTTATGGGTTGCAGCGATATCCTTGAACAGATCGGAGAAACGGAGATCAAACTGGAACTAGCCGCTGTCATCCCGGA
>WSSedB1CaDRAFT_10000858_pt1 | contig 12378 bp, 11 predicted proteins | sample WetSurSB1Cattail_FD_9460 | JGI IMG/M metagenome (IMG submission 9460)
CAACAAAGAGGAGATTCGCGCTGAGTTGCGTGCACGCCAGCCACTCGGTCGCCTCGGCCAGCCAGAGGAGGTCGCGTCGATGGTCCGTTACCTTGCTTCCAGCGAGGCGGCCTTCATCAATGGCGCACTGTTCGCCATCGACGGCGGCTGGACCGCGGCCTGACCTCCTCTCATCGATCACTCCGCTTTTGCCGGAAGACATCATCTCCAGCGGGACGCCGTCGGGCGCAGGGCTCGGACGCACGCACAAGCGCTGGCCGCGCCGAAAAAGGCGGAGGTGTTACAGCACCCTCGCCAGCCATTGACCGGTGTGCGAGTGCAGGCAGCCGGCAATCTCTTCCGGCGTACCCTCAGCCACAAGGTGGCCTCCGCCTTCGCCGCCTTCCGGTCCAAGGTCAATCACCCAGTCGGCGCTCTTGATCACGTCAAGGTTGTGCTCAATTACGATGAGCGATCCTCCGCCGTCGATCAGCTTGCAAAACGCTGTGAGCAGCTTGGATACATCGTCGAAATGCAGGCCCGTCGTCGGCTCGTCCAGGATGTAGAGCACCCGGCTGGCCTGCGAGGGCTTAGCATTCGCATTTGCAGAGCGCACTGTGGCCAGATGTGCGGCCAGCTTGACGCGCTGAGCCTCGCCGCCAGAGAGCGTCGTCGCAGACTGGCCGAGCCGCAGATAACCGAGACCGACCTCGTCCAGCACAGCAAGCTTGTCGAGCAGGCGCGTTTGCCCGGCGAAGAAGCGCAACGCCTCCTTCACTGTCATCTGAAGCACTTCGTGGATGTTCTTGCCCTTGTACTGCACCTCGAGTATGCGCTGCTGGTAGCGCGTGCCATTGCAATCTTCGCAAGGCAGCTCAACATCGGCTAGGAACTGCATCTCAACAGTGACTGTGCCGTCGCCATCGCAGGTGTTGCAGCGCCCGCCCGGCACGTTGAATGAGAAGTGGCCCGGCGTGAGCGAAAGGCGCTTGGCCTCAGGTTGCGCGGCAAACAGCTCGCGGACCAGGTCGAAGCCCTTGATGTAGGTAATCGGATTCGAGCGCGGCGTACGGCCGATGGGCGTCTGGTCGACGAGCATAACATCGTTAAGCCGCTCAACACCCTTCAACGACGTGAGCAGGCCGGAGGGTTCTCCGCCATCGGTCTGCCCCAACGCGTGTGCCACGGCGCGATACAGTACCTTATGTACAAGCGTGGATTTACCGGAGCCCGAAACTCCGGTGATCGCTACCAACAAACCAAGCGGAATGTCGACGTCGAGCTTGTGCAGGTTGTTCGCTTCCGCGCCCCGCAACACCAGCTTTTTGCGTCCGGGTGCGCGCCGCCGCGTCGGCACCGGAATCGCGATCTTACCGGAGAGATATTTGCCCGTCAGCGAATTCGGGTTTGCCTCGATCTCTGCCAGTTCGCCTTCGGCCAGCAGCTTGCCGCCGAACTCGCCTGCGCCCGGTCCAAGATCGAGCAGATGATCGGCCGCACGCAGCACATCGGCATCGTGCTCCACCACAACGATGGTGTTGCCCAGGTCACGCAGTTCCTGCAGGATATGGATCAATCGCGCCGTGTCGCGCGAATGTAGGCCAATGGATGGCTCGTCGAGCACGTAGAGCGTACCCACCAGGCGCGAGCCAAGCGACGTGGCCAGCTGTATGCGCTGTGCCTCGCCACCGGAGAGCGTTGAAGCCAACCGGTCCAGCGTCAGGTACTCGAGCCCCACCGCATCCAGAAAGCTCAACCTTTGCCGCACCTCATCAAGGAGGGGCCCTGCGATCTCCTCCTGCATTGGCGAAAGCGTCAGCCCGGCAAAGAACTCCTTGGCCTTGGCAATTGTCAGCGCCGCGGCCTGGCAGATGTTCATTCCGTTCAACCGCACCGCGCGCGCCTCGGCTCGTAGACGCTGCCCACGGCAATCTGGGCACTCTGCATAGCCGCGATACTTGCTGAGCATCACACGTACATGCAGCTTGTACTTTTTCTTCTCCATCTGCACGAAGAAGCCGTGAATGCCCGCGAAGCTGCCCTTGCCGCGTAGAACGGTCTCGCGCGCCGCCTCGGGCAGGTCGCGCCAGGGCACTTCGAGCGGCACGTTCAGCGCCTCGGCCTGCTTGCGCAGGTCTGCAAACCACGGCCTATACTTCGGCTTGGTCCACGGATCGATGGCACCGTCGGCCAGGCTCAGGCTGCGATCGGGAATCACCAGATTGAGGTCGTAGTCGACCGTATTACCAAAACCCTGGCAGCGCGGGCAGGCGCCAAATGGATTGTTAAAGCTGAACAGACGCGGTTCCGGCTCCTTGCCCGGCCTGTGGCACACAGTGCACTCATACTCGCCGCTAAAACGGTGGCGATGGCGTTCTGCGCTTTCCTCACGCGGAACGTCCTCGAAAACGACCTCGCCTGCCTCGCGATATGCAATCTCAGCCGCATCCACAATGCGCGCACGATTCTCCGCGCTGACCACGATGCGATCGAGCAGCACGAAGACAGTCGTGGAAAAATCAAGGTCGAGGAGCGACTCCGGTGTAGAGAACTCGAAGATCTGCCCGTTCTGGTAAAGCCGATTGAAGCCTTCGCGCCGCAGTTCGATCAGCCGCGCCTTCATCGGCTCATCCAGTGTTTCGGCTGCAGCGGCAGTGGCCTTTGCGTTCGCCTTTTTAGCTGATTTCGCTGGCTTCTTCGGGTTTGCCGGTTCGGCGGCTGCGAGTTCCGCGTGCTTGACCGGGAATAGAGCCTGCAGCCGTGTGCCTTCGCCCAGAGCCAGGATCGCATCTGCCACTTCGTCGATCGAGTCGCGCTTCACCAGCCCGTCGCAGTGGATGCAGTGCACCTCGCCGCAACGCGCATAGAGAAGGCGCATGTAGTCGTAGATCTCCGTCGCCGTAGCCACCGTGGAGCGCGGGTTGCGGGTGGTGTTCTTCTGCTTGATGGCAATCGCCGGGGCAAGCCCTTCGATCTCGTCCACATCAGGCTTGTCAATCCGCTCGAGAAACTGACGCGCGTACGCCGACAGCGATTCCACATAGCGCCGCTGCCCCTCGGCATAGATGGTGTCGAAGGCGAGCGACGACTTGCCTGAGCCCGACACACCGCTGATCACAGTCAGCTTGCCATGCGGCAGCGAACAGGAGATGTTCTTCAGGTTGTGGGTCCGCGCACCGCGGATGACGATCGCGTCGTTCGATGAGCTCAACGGGAAGACACCGGGAAGAAGAATGTAGCCGACAGTTCTCAGAAGCCTCAGTGAGGCTCAGAGCGCAACCGGCCATTCTTTATTATAAAGCGCGGCGCACCTTCAGCCGGCGCACCGCATGTCCACCAGTCAAGCGGCCCACCCCGCATCCGCATGTGCAATGGATGTACTCCTTGAGTAGAAGGTGCGTTCTGCGCTTCTGTTGCCCCTGCCTTCCCGTCTAATCCTCGGCAGCCCGTTAAACTCATAGAAGAGGTATCGCGTGTTCCGCAAGGCTTTTTCCTGTCTGCTCGTTTTTGCTGCTTCCGGTGTGGCTTCCCTGCTGTTTGCCCAGGCGCCTCCGCCGCACAACGTTCCCGCGGCGCCGGTCCCTGCCGAGTTGGCAGCGCCGGTTGCCGAGGCCGAAGCCGCAATCGTCAAGTCCGACTGGAAGACCGCCGAGGCCAAGCTGGATCCCTACCTCGCCACGCACCCCAACGACGGACGCGCGCTGTTTGACGCCGGCTACGTTGCCGATGCCCAGGACCGCCTCGACGACGCCGCGGGCTTCTACCGCCGTGCCACACAGGCCAACGGACGCTCGTTCGAAGCTCATCTCTCGCTTGGCCTGCTGCTGGCCCGCCAGGGCAAGCCGGAGGAAGCGCGGCCCGAGTTGTTGACCGCCACCGCACTGGACCCCGGCGATGGCGGACCTGCCCTAAAAGCCCGTGCTTGGCGAGCCCTGGCCCAGTTGGATGCGACGAGCGACGCGACTCAGGCCTCCACCGAGTTGCTGGAAGTGCTTAAGCTGACTCCCGAGACTCCCGCGGATACTCTGCTCGCCGCCCAACTGGCCGAAGCCACTGGACAGCCGGAAATAGCCGAAGCCGCATACCGCCGTATGCTTGCTAAGGACTCCACGTCCGCTGCCGCCCAGGCCGGTCTCGCCCACTTGCTCATCAAGCAAAAGAGGTACCCAGAGGCCGAAGCGCTCCTCCGCGGAGCCCTCGCGCAGGCACCTGACGACCCAGCCCTTACCGCGCAACTGGCAAGTGTGCTGGCGGCCCAGGACAACGCCGAAGCTCTGCCCCTCCTCGAAAAGCTCCATGCCACCCATCTGCAGGATGCAGCCATAACTCGCATGCTGGCCGACATGCGCGCCGAAGCCGGCGACATTCCAGGATCCGACAAGCTCTACATGGCTCTGCTGGCCGTGCAGCCTGACGATGTAGATCTACTGGTGGCTCATGGACAGAACCTGATCCGCCAGCTCAAGTACGCCGAGGCCGTAGTTTCGTTCGACAAAGCGAGCCGCATGGCCCCCTCTGACGGCGACGCGTGGAGCGGCCTTGCTTTCGCCGCCTCAAAAACCGGCCAGCCCGATGTCACACTGCATGCGCTGACCATGCGGTCAAAAGTACTGCCCGAATTGCCCTCCACTTACTTCCTTTGGGCCACCGCGTATGACACGCTTCACCAGAAGGATCAGGCCATCGCCTACTATCACCACTTCCTCGCCGCCGCCGCGGGTAAGTTCCCAGATCAGGAATGGCAGGCCAAACAACGCCTGTTGCTGCTCGAAAAGAAGTCTGTTCCCGGGCGGTGAGGCAGTTCACCCCTGCATTGCGTTTCTTCTACGCAGTTTCTGCCTTCGTTTTGATGACACAGGAATGCAGTTACCATATTGCGTTGGTTTTCGCTTGCATCCGGCCCCTCACCGTCCTATTGTGTGCGCGTGGGGTTTGGTAGATAGACCTCGCGCCGATCCGTACACGTATCCGCACGGCGGAGGATCCTATATGCGTGGTCACGTTTCGTTGGCGATTCCGCTTCTGCTCCTGCTATCTGCCCCACCCCTGCGCGCCTACTCCCCGGATGAGAAGACTGCCGACCTGCAGTCCATTACAGCCCTGCAGGCTCGCATCGCCCAAGCCCAGCCCCGGGAACAGTGTTTCCTCTATGCTGAGCTAATGCACCAGATGACCGAGTTCAGCCTGCATCAGTACGCGGCCGGTAACACCGAAAAAGCCAACGACCTGCTCAAGGAGATCCAGACTATTGCGCAGAAGGTTCACCTTTCGGTGACTAACAACGACAAGCGCCTCAAGAACGCAGAAATACTGCTCCGCCACACCGCGTTTCGCCTGAGTGAGATGCTGCACAACTCGAGCTTCGAGGATCGCCCGCTGCTCCAGGAGACCCTCGCACAGGTGAATCGGGCGGAAAATGAGGCAATGCTGCAGGTTTTCAAGAAATAGAGTCGTGAATCCACGTCCATTTGCACTGCTCGCCCTCGCACTTGTCTGCGCTTCACCCCTTTGCGCGCAAAAGCAGCATCGTCAGCCTCTGACCGAGCCGCAGGTTGAACAAATCCGCGAAGCGGGCATCGATCCTGACCAGCGCATCCGCCTTTACGCACGCTTCGTCGGAGAACATGTTGATGCCATCGAATCGCTGAGCAAGCGCGGCGCCTCCAGCGCTCGCACCCAGAGACTGGATGACGCACTGCAGGATCTCACTGCGCTGATGGATGAACTCGGCGAGAACCTCGACCAGTACGGCGGACGCAAGGCTGACCTGCGCAAGGCACTGAAAGCACTGAACGAAGCCGCACCCCGCTGGATGGATGCTCTCCGTTCTCTGCCCCACGAAGCCGGTATAAACCTCTCCCGCAAAGAAGCGTTAGAGAGCGCCCACGACCTGACCGACCAGGCTATCCAGCTCGAAAAGGATCAGACGGCCTATTTTGCCGCGCACAAGGACGAAAAGGGACAGGAGCGGGCGGAACCGAAATGATGCCTGCCTCGCATGCTACCCTCCTTGTTGGTGACTCCTGATCTGACCCCCATTTTTCAGGAAGAGTATCGCGCGCTGCGCCCACGGGCGCCCATGCCGCCATTCGTGGTTCGCTTCCGCCGTTTCACTTCGCTCAACACCACTATTCGCCTGCGTGAGGGGCGAATTCTGGTGAGCCTTTCGGACTTGCTTGAAGGGGCGCCTGAGTCTGTATTGCGAGCTATCGCGCACATTCTGCTGGCAAAACTCTACCGCAAGCCCATCGAGGCAGCGCAGAATGTACGCTTCAAGCGCTTCGCCTCCAGCGCCGCGGTCACCCGGCAAACCGAGCTGATTCGCCACGCTCGCGGTACCAAGCGTTACTCCGGACCGGAGGGCCGCTTCTACCATCTGGAAGAGGTTTTCGACTCCCTCAACGAGCGCTTTTTCGGCGGCCTGCTCGGGAGGCCCGACCTGACATGGAGCGAGACCTTCTCCCGTCGTTCGCTGGGACACTACGACGCAGCACACAACACCATCGTGGCCAGCCGCGTCTTCGATCGCCCCTCCAGCCCGCGCTATGCCATAGAGTACCTGCTCTACCACGAGATGCTTCACCTGAAACATCCGGTGCGCATGCGCGGGCTCAGACGCTGCGTTCACCCGCCGGAGTTCAAGGCTGAGGAGCGCCTCTTCCCCCAACTCAAAGAAGCTCTCGCCTTTATCAAGAGGCTCTGAGGCCTGTGTTTCCCAACTTGAAACGAGCTGGATTCACCGGTCCCATATTGTTCTTTCAAGTTGTTGACGGCGCACATTTTCACATGCAACCCGATCTTCCGCCGTCTAACATGACAACACGGAGGCCGTATTGCTCACTCTCTCCTGGTTTTATCCGGTCTTTGAAGGATTCATTCTAGGTGTGGTTGCCATGGTGCTGCACGAGTGCGGCCACATGCTGGCTGCGCGCGCGGTCGGAGTTCGCGTCAAGGATTTCGGGGTGAGTTGGCGAGGAGCCTATTTGGTGCGCGATGCAGGCACACCCGGCGAGAATCTGATTATTTCGCTCGCTGGCCCACTTACCAATGCGCTCCTTATGCTCTGTTGGCCACTATCAAAGACGTTCTTCCTGGTGAACCTCTGCTGTGCCTTCTTCAATCTGCTGCCGATCCAGAACTCGGACGGGGATCGCGCACTCACTTGTTGGCGTCAGATACAGGCTGGAAATCAAAAGCGGCCTTCCACACCTGAGAGCATGAGTTCCGGATCCTAACGCGGGAACCGCGCTCCTGCGTATCCGTTGTCCATATTTGAACCGGGCTGCGGCGATAGAGCGCTCTGATTTTGGGAAAATCACTGGATTACGCCGTCTGCGCTGCGTCGTGCGGTCCTGCTACGGTGTGTGTCGCCGCCCACGCAATCAGGACCGCGCCCAACACCACGGATCCTGCGCTGGCAAGCTGCGCATTCGAGAGGCCCCACAGCACCTTTGGGTTCCGCCGGATGAACTCAACCAGGAACCGCGCCGCGCCACTCAGAATCAGGTATTCGCCTAGCATCCAGCCCGTGGGCCTCGGTTTGCCACCGCGTAGCCACAGCCACCACCCAATCACCAGGCCCGCGATCAGTTCGTAGAGCGGGGTCGGATGCACCCGCTCGAGCGTCGGCTCCAGGCCGTGGGGAAAGCTCATACCCCAGGGCAGCGTCGTCGGCAGCCCGTAGCATCCGTCGCCAGAGAGGAAGCAGCCGACCCGTCCGATGCCATAGCCGATTGCCGCCGCCGGCGAGCACAAGTCCAGCGTGCGCACTGCCCCTATACCTGATCGCCAGCCCTGCAGTAGCAGCGCACCAAGACCAAAGACGAGCCCGCCGAACCACGCGAACCCGGCAGTGTCCCACAGCACCTGCCAGCCTAACTCGTGGAACTCGCTCGGCGTGTCCAAGACGTGCCACGCTTTGGCGCCCAAAATCCCGGCCACCACGGCCACTGCCACCATTCCCACCGCATCGGCATCGATCCCCGCGCGGCGGAATGACCGGTCAACTATGTACGCAGCTGCCACAGCCGCCAGCCAGAGCATCAATCCGAATGTAGGGATGTTCGGATGCCAGAAGTACAGGTTCAAATGGAGATATGGAAACATGCCTTCTCAGTATAGACGCGTCCCACTCCGCCTCCGCTTCCGCAGTTGTCCGTGTTCCCGGACCATCTTTTTCACAGACCGGCGATGCCGCGGAGCGCTGATTCAGGCGATACTATCCCCATGGGAGCCATTACATACCAGGGCCTTGATGTCCTTTATACCCATCAGCAGATTGCCGAGCGCGTATCCGAAATGGGCGCGCAGATCACTCGGGACCTTGACGGGGAAAAGCTCGTGATGGTGGGCGTTCTGAAGGGCGCTGCGCTCTTCTTGTCCGATCTGGCGCGTGCTGTACAGGTGGACACGACTTTCGACTTCGTCGCCGTCTCCAGCTACGGCAAGGGGCAGCGTTCCTCAGGTGCCGTCAAGCTCATCAAGGACCTCGACGAGCCCATCGAAGGCAAGAATGTGCTCATTGTCGAAGACATTTTGGACACGGGCCTGACGCTCTCATATCTGCGCAAGATCTTTCTTCAGCACCACCCTAAGTCGCTGCGCATCGCCACGCTGCTGGACAAGCCGTCGCGCCGCATCGAAAAGATCGATGCCGATTATGTCGGTTTCTCTATTCCCAACCTGTTCGTCATCGGCTACGGAATGGATTACGCAGAGCGCTATCGCAATCTCCCTGATATTTGCCTGATGTCACCCGAACTCCCCGAGTAGCATCCAACCCTCGGGGAGACTCCCGGAGGCTGGATGTCTCAAAACAAAATTGCAGCTCCGGAGTTGCTGGCGGGCGCCTATCGCGACTTTAACGCTCGCAATCTCGACGCGGTTCTGGCACGGCTGCACCCGCAAGTTGTTTGGGCAAATGGCATGGAAGGTGGCCACGTTCGCGGCCGTGAAGCCGTGCGAGCTTACTGGACGCGCCAGTGGGCGATTCTCGATCCGCATGTTGAGCCGACGGCGATCCGGCAGGAACCTTCCGGCAGGTGGGTTGTGGAAGTTCACCAGATTGTGCGCGACCTGCAGGGTAATCTCCTGACCGACGCCACGGTTTGCCACTTCTATATCTTTAGAGGCGCCCAGATTGAGCGCATGGATATTCAGAACCGGTCCAACGACAGGCCGTAATTTCACGCCACGGTAACGCGACCGCAGTCACTTGGCCCCTCGTTCCGCAGGCACTATACTCAACATCCGGAGACTCCTTGGCGGGCCTCTTTCCCCAGGGCCACCCGCGCTGAAAGGAGCGGAGCATTATGACCACGATCACCCCCATCAACGAAGCAGAACTCGAGTTCGACAACGGTTTTTTTGACGCGGCGGCCTTTGCCGCAAAGGCTCTTTCAAGCTGGCAGTCGGTTGCCGCGGTTATCGACCACACCCTATTGAAACCGGACGCTACGCGCGAGCAGGTGGAAAGCCTCTGCGACGAAGCGATCCGCTACCGCTTTGCCTGTGCCATGGTTAACCCTGTATGGGCTTCCACGGCGGTCGCCATGCTGTCCGGAACTGGCGTATCCGTCGGAGTCGTCATCGGCTTTCCGCTGGGTGCCTCGCTAGTTTCCACTCTGCGCCAAGAGGCCGCTGCACTGGCACGGCTGGGCGCGCGCGAGCTCGACATGGTCATCCCTATCGGACCGCTCAAGAGCGGCAATCACCAGGCCGTGGAACACGCCGTACGCGCCGCTGCCACTGTCGCTCACCACAACGGCGCGATACTCAAGGTAATTCTCGAAACCGCACTGCTCAGTGTGGAAGAAAAGCTGCGCGGCGCTGAACTCGCCATCCAAGGTGGAGCGGACTTCCTCAAGACCTCTACCGGCTTTGCTTCCGGCGGTGCTACCGCTGCCGACGTGGCGCTCCTGCGCGGAGTGGCCGGAGCACGCTGCGGCGTCAAGGCCTCGGGCGGGATACGCAAGCTGGCAGACGTGCGATCCATGCTCGAAGCCGGAGCCAACCGTATCGGCGCTTCGGCCTCGGTCGCCATCGTCCGCGAGCTCGGCGCGGAGTAGATCCGCAGCCACTCCCTTCCTGAGGCAACCAGCATGAGCGGCAACCCCGGCCGCTCTTCTTTTGCCTGCCGGTAATCCCCCTCTTTGTTTTCTGTTCCCCTTCTCCGCCATCAGCTATCATTCCCATCAACACTATGCCTGCCAGCCCTGACACCTCCCCGGAATCCCACGAGTTCGAAGGCGACTATCGCCCCGTTGCATCGGACAATCCTTACGCGCATCTCGACCCCTCAAACGTACGCGTGGAGACGGCCGACCTGACCTATCTGGTGCAGTTGGCCGACGCCCTGAACACCACGCTCGATCTGGAAACGTTGCTCTGCCGCACCTCTGAGCTGGTCCGCGCCATTATTCCTTACCGCATCTTCGCTATCCTGCTGCTCAACGATCGCACTCGCGAGTTACGCGTACGCTTCCAGATCGGCCACACGCCTGAAGTGCAGCGCATGCGCTTCCCCCTCGGCAAGGGCGTGGTCGGCCAGGTTGCGCTTGCACGCCAGGCCATCCTGCTCAACGACGTCAAACAGTATCCGAACTATCTGCCCGCCAACCCCGACGTGCGCTCCGAACTCGCAGTCCCGCTCATCGCAAAGAACCGCCTGATCGGCGTCATGGATATTGAAAGCGAGGAGGCCGGATACTTCCGTCCCGAGCATCTACACCTGCTCACGTTGACTGCCTCTCGCATCGCCCAGGCTATCGAGAACGCGCGCCTCTACGCCCGCGCCTCGCGCCAGGCGCAGACCCTCACCGTTCTGAACGAAATCTCAGCCGAGCTGACGTCCATCCTCGATCTGGATCCACTGCTGGCGCGCATCGGTCAGTTGCTCCGCCGCCTCATCGATTACCAGATGTTCAGCATCATGCTGCTCGATGCAAAGGGCGAAACGCTCATTACGCGCTACGCATGGCGCTTTGGCTACGCCCACGCGCCCCAGCGACGCATCCCCATCACCAGCGGACTGGTGGGTGCGGCGGTGCGCGAGTGGCGGCCCATCAACGTGCGCGATGTGCACAAAGACCCGCGCTATCTGGAGATGAACCCCGAGACACGCTCCGAGTTGATCGTGCCGCTGTTTCACAAGGGACGCATCATCGGCGTGCTCGACCTGGAGCATACGCGCACCGGCTTCTTCAACGAAGAGCATCAACGTACCCTCACAACAATGGCTGCGCAGGTAGCCATCGCCATTGAGAACGCGCGTCTCTACCAAGCCGTGAGCCGCCAGGAAAAACAGCTGGAGCGTGATATCGCCATGGCGCGCGAGGTCCAGCTCCGCCTGCTGCCCACCGCACCGCCCGCGCACGACCACGCTGAGATGGCCGTGCGCTTCCTGCCTGCGCGCAGCATAGGCGGCGACCTCTACGACTTCCTCGACTACAGCGAGAAGCAGACCGCCATCGTACTCGGCGACGTCAGCGGTAAAGCTGCCCCTGCGGCGCTCTTTGCTGCGCTGGTCAGCGGCATCATGCGATCGGCAGCGATCCACCGCCCGGAGCCCGCACAGATGCTCACGCTGCTCAACGACGCGCTGCAGGAGCGCAAGCTCGAGTCGCAATACGTCACTATGCTCTTTGCGCTATGGAACGACGAGACGCGCACCCTGTACGTGGCCAACTCCGGCGCCGTGCAGCCTATTCTCTGCCGCGCTGGCCAGTCCATCACCATCCAGGCGGAGGGCTTCCCGCTGGGCCTCTTCCCCGACGCTACATACGAAGAGCTCACTCTAGACACCCAGCCCGGCGATGTGCTGGTCTTTGTTTCCGATGGCATCCTCGACGCGGAAAACCACCTGGGCGAGATGTATGGTCAGGACCGGCTCGCCGAGGCACTGTGCGGCCACCGAGACCAGTCCGCAAAGCATATCGCCGACGCCGTCCTGGCCGACGTAACCCGCTTCCAGGACGGCAAGGACCGCTTCGACGATGAAACCATCATCGCGCTGCGCGTACGATAGCTGACCTCGGAGCCTCTTCCCTGTGCAAGGACCGGCGCCTCTCTCCGCTAAACTGGTGGAGACACCCTTTTCCGGAGCCCCTTTGCACACCGCTACGCAAGAACGCCTCGTCCGCCCTGCCCGCAACGTCCTGGGCAGCCTGCGCCTGCCCGGCGACAAGTCCATCAGCCATCGCTACGGCATGCTCGCGGCTTTTGCCGAAGGCGTCTCGCGCTTTACCAACTTTTCGACTGGCGCTGACTGCGCCTCGACGCTCGCCTGTATGCAGGCGCTCGGAGCCTCAGTGCGCAAGCTCGACGACGGAGCGGTGGAAGTCACCGGCGTGGCGGGCCGCGTAACCCCAACGAGCCAGCCGCTCGATTGCGGCAACTCCG
>WSSedB1CaDRAFT_10000859_pt1 | contig 12372 bp, 11 predicted proteins | sample WetSurSB1Cattail_FD_9460 | JGI IMG/M metagenome (IMG submission 9460)
TTTTGTGAAGATGGTGCATAACGGGATTGAATATGGTGTAATGCAGTTTATTTCCGAGACTTATGTATTTATGAAACTGGTGCTCGGCTTTTCAGAGGAGCAACTTCAAAACATTTACACCGAATGGAATAATGGTGAGCTGAATGGTTTCCTCATGGAAATAACGGGCAACATATTTGGAAAGGTAGATGACAAAACAGGCAAACGGCTGATTGATGAAATACTCGATGTAGCCCGGCAAAAGGGAACAGGAATGTGGACTTCCCAAAGCGCCATGGAATTGCAGGTACCTGTTCCGATAATTGATATCGCAGTTTCTATGCGCGATTTATCAGTATTTGAAGAACAGCGCGAATTGGCAGGCAAAATTTATAAGCACACCGACATAAAATTTAAAGGCGACCCTAAACAGTTGGTTTTTCAACTGCGAAAAGCTCTTTACGTGTCAATGCTTACAACATATTCACAGGGTTTTGCTTTGCTGGCAGCAGCATCAGAGAAGTACGGCTATCATCTCGATCCTGAGGCGATTGCCGCTATTTGGAGGGGCGGTTGCATAATTCGTGCTGCCCTGCTGGAAGACATTCAGGCAGCTTTTCAAGCAAAACATGATCTGTTAAACTTACTGCTTAACCCTGATTTCTCACAAAAAATCAGGGAGAACCTCGAAAATCTTCGTCAGATTGTATGCCAGGCAGCTACAATGGGTATTCCTGTTCCTGGTATTATGGCTTCTCTCGGGTATCTTGACGCTTATAGCAGTGCGTGGTTGCCGGCTAGTCTTATTCAGGCACAACGCGATTATTTTGGTGCACATACATATGAACGTATTGATGCAAAGGGTACTTATCACACAGAATGGCTGAAAGGATCAAAATGAAAACAAATGAACAGCTTACGCAAACAGTATTTGCAATTTTTGGAGGATCAGGAGATCTGACCTGGAGAAAACTTGTGCCATCTCTTTTTAATCTCTTTCAGAATTTAAGTATGCCACAGGAGTTTTCCATTATAGCGCTGGATCGTATCGACCTTAAGATTGAAGTTCTGCATCACCGGCTACGAGAAGGAGTAGCGAAATTTTCTCGCGAAGGTAAAGTCAATGATGAACACTGGCAACTTTTTGCCAGTCACATTTCTTATATACAGGGAGATTTTACGAAACCGGATATCTATAATTCATTAAAGGACCAATTACAAAAGCTTGAAGAAAAGTGGAAGATAAAGCCACAAATCATTTTTTATATGGCTACTCCTTCGATTATGTTTGGAGTAATTCCAAAACATCTTAAAGAGGCAAGTCTTGCAGCAGATCATGAGCGGGCCAGGATTGTGGTTGAGAAACCTATTGGCAGCGATATTGCATCAGCCCTGAAATTGAATCATATGCTTACAAGCAATTTCAGGGAATCTCAGATATTCAGGATCGATCATTACCTGGGAAAGGAAACAGTTCAGAATATTCTTGCTTTCCGTTTTGCCAATCCTTTGTTTGAGCCTATCTGGAACCGGCGATATGTTGATTATGTAACAATTACCGTCGCTGAAGATCTGGGTATTGCACACAGGGGTACTTACTATGAGGAGGCAGGTGCATTACGCGATATGGTACAGAATCATATGATGCAGTTGCTGTGCCTCGTAGCGATGGAACCCATGGTCTCATTTGATGCTGATGAAATCAGGAATAAAAAGGTAGATGTCCTTCATGCTGTAAGGCCAATTCCTGCAGACAAGGTGAATGAATTTGCAATCAGGGGACAGTATGGAACAGGGAACTCATCAGGTAAGGAGGTATTGGCATATCGAAAGGAATGTATGGTATCTCCTGAATCTAATGTCGAAACTTATGCCGCATTAAAGCTGTTTGTTGATAACTGGCGCTGGCAGGATGTGCCTTTTTATCTCCGGACAGGGAAACGTCTTCCTCGACAGGTATCAGAAGTTACAATACAATTCAGGGCAGTACCTCATAAATCTTTTCCGGTTGAAACGACTGCAGATTGGCAGGCTGCCAGTCTCATCATGTCTATTCAGCCTGATGAAGGCATTGTTCTCTGTTTTCAGGCAAAACAGCCTGGTACTAAGTTATTATTGAAACCGGTGACAATGCGATTCAATTATCAGGAAAGTTTTTCAATACCGATCCCTGATGCTTATGAAACTTTGCTCTGGGATGTGATGAATAACGATGCAACTCTGTTTATGCGAGCTGATCAGGTAGAAGCAGCCTGGAATATAGTAATGCCAATCCTCGATGAGTGGTCGGGCAATCCTCCCCTCGATTTTCCAAATTATTCAGCAGGTACCTGGGGCCCGGAAGCAGCTAACCGCTTGTTCGATCCGGGACATCATTGGCCAACACCAACAGAATTAACTAAAAAAATGAATTAAAATGAAAAAAATATTCCCTGTCACAACATTATTTTTAGATATAGGTGGTGTAATACTAACAAACGGATGGGGACATGAGTCACGCAAGCTGGCCGCTGAAAAATTCAATTTGAATTTAAGTGAACTGGAAGACCGGCATCATCTCACTTTCGTCACTTATGAAGAAGGAAAACTTACGCTTAAAGAATATCTCAACCGGGTAGTATTTTATCAGAAGCGTACATTCACACCTGAGCAGTTTCAGAAGTTTATGTTTGACCAATCGACTCCTTACACTGAGATGATTGAGTTTATACATAAATTAAAAGAACAAAACCATTTGAAAATCGCAGTAGTCAACAATGAAGCCCATGAATTGAATGAACACAGGATTAAGAAATTTAAATTGAATCAGTTCGTGGACTTTTATATTTCTTCATGTTTTGTCCACTTCCGCAAACCAGATGCCGATATTTTCCGGATAGCCCTCGATATTGCTCAGGTACCAGCTGAACATGTTGTATACATTGAAAATACGCAGATGTTTGTCGACGTTGCAAGAGATTTGGGTATTCGGAGTATTCTTCACACTGACTACAAATCCACACGTTCGGAATTGTCTTTACTTGGATTAAAGCTTTAGAAATTTGATAAGCTCATACAGAATAAACTATATATTTATAAATACGGCGGGGATTTGCCGGAAATTCGTAACTGGAAATGGAATCAAAACAAAAAATAAGAAATGAAACCGCTGAAAGCCAAAGAGAAATAAAACACATTGGTATAGCAGCGGACCATGGTGGGTTTGACTTGAAAATTATGCTGATCACAGCTCTTAAAGTAGCCGGTTATGAGGTAGAAGACTTTGGCGCCTCTGAGCATGTTTTGGACGATGATTATCCGGATTTTGTCATACCTCTGGCAAGAGCAGTGGCGCACGGTGAAGTAGAACGGGGTGTGGCAATATGCGGAAGCGGGGTAGGGGCTTGCGTTGCTGCAAACAAAGTGCTTGGAGTTCGTGCAGCATTAATAACGGATTACTTCTCAGCTCATCAGGGGGTGGAGGATGACGATATGAACATATTGTGCCTGGGAGGACAAGTCACCGGATTTGCCTTATCCTTGGATTTAGTCCGGACGTTTCTGAACGCTCATTTCAAGGGTGATGAAAGATTCAGGAGACGCCTTAAGAAAGTGGCGTTACTGGAAAAGGAGAAAAAGTGACATAGAGTTTATTCACTTTTCAAGCAGTTTTATTTACAAAGTATTAAGCTGGAAGGTATGATACTGAAACCCAATATGGTGCTTCCCGGGTTGACCTGCCCTAAACAAGTAACTGTTGAGGAGGTAGCCGATATAACGGTAGAGTGTCTTTTACGAGCTGTCCCTGCTGCAGTTCCGGGAATTGCCTTTTTATCGGGTGGCCAATCAGGTGAGCTGGCCTCAGCACTTTTGAATGAAATGAATATCAGATTTAAGTCGCAATTGCCCTGGGCACTCACGTTTTCTTTTGCACGCGCAATACAGCAACCGGCACTGGAGATCTGGCATGGAGAAGATGCCAATATATCAGCAGCACAACAGGCACTTTATCATCGGGCAAGTTGTAACCGGGCTGCTCGTAAGGGAGAATATACTGATAAAATGGAAAGGATATAAAAATGAGAAATAAAAACATTTCAGTCTCTGCACTTCCTGTATGGAAGTCTCTTGATGCACATTCCTCTGAGGTCCGGCAACTTCATCTCAGGAAACTTTTTGCAGACGACATTAAACGCGGTGAGCGTATGGTGGTCGAAGCGCTTGGTATCTATTTTGATTATTCGAAACACCTTATAACTGATGAAACACTCAGGCTACTCTTACAGTTGGCTAAAGAGAGTGGACTGCAGGATCATATCAATAAAATGTTCCGTGGAGATAAGATAAATATTACTGAGAATCGGGCTGTTTTACATGTAGCCCTTCGCGCACCGAAAGAGCAATCTATTGTTGTGGATGGAGAGAACGTTGTTCCTCTTGTTCATAAAGTGCTCGAAAATATGGCAAAATTTTCAAACCTGGTGCGAGGAGGAGTATGGAAGGGCTATACCGGTAAACCAATTAAAAATATAATCAATATCGGTATTGGTGGTTCAGATCTGGGTCCTGTAATGGCTTATGAGGCATTGAGATATTACAGCCAGCGAAACCTGAATTTCCGTTTTGTTTCAAACATTGACGGAACAGATTTCGCCGAAGCCACGTATGACCTTGAACCTGATGAGACACTGTTTATCATTTCTTCGAAAACTTTCACAACACTAGAAACGATGACCAACGCTCATACTGCCCGTGATTGGGTCCTAAAATCCTTGATGAATCCGGCAGCTGTTGCCAGTCATTTCGTTGCGGTCTCAACCAATGCAGACGAAGTTGCAAAATTCGGTATCGACACTGCAAATATGTTTGAGTTTTGGGATTGGGTCGGTGGACGTTACTCAATGGATTCAGCCATTGGCCTATCGACAATGATCGCCATTGGTCCTGAAAATTTCCGTTCCATGCTTGATGGTTTTCACCAGATGGATGAGCATTTTCGTACAGCTCCTTTTGAACGTAACCTACCTGTTCTCATGGGACTCCTTGGTATCTGGTATAACAACTTTTTTGATGCACAGACTGTTGCTGTTCTTCCTTATGAACAATACCTGAAACGCTTTCCGGCTTATCTGCAGCAGTTGACAATGGAGAGCAATGGCAAACACGTCTCACTTGATGGTACTGAGATGGATATTCAAACCGGACCAATCTATTGGGGAGAGCCTGGCACTAATGGACAGCATTCCTTTTACCAACTGATCCATCAGGGGACAAAGCTCATACCCTGTGATTTAATAGGATTTATTCATCCTCTCAACCCTGTTGGACGCCATCACGACTTGCTTATGGCCAACGTGTTTGCCCAGGCAGAGGCACTCGCTTTTGGCAAGACAGCTGATGAAGTCAGGGCAGATGGTACAGCTGAATGGCTGGTGCCACACAGAACATTCGAAGGCAATCGTCCATCAAGTACTATTCTGCTCGACCGTTTGACTCCAGAGACGCTGGGAAAGCTAGTTGCACTTTATGAACACAGCGTCTTCACTCAGGGAACCATCTGGAACATTGATTCATTTGATCAGTGGGGAGTTGAACTGGGTAAAGCGCTTGCTGCAGGTATCATCCCTGAACTTGAGGATGGAGCGAATTCCCGGGTTACTCATGATAGTTCCACAGGCAATCTTATTAAACGGTATATCAGAAATAAAAAATTATCCAGCAAACCCTAAACCTGCATATGACTATCATACACCGCAAAATTCCTGTTTTACCAGATTGTCCGCGAATGCGTCCCATTGCAGATCAAATGTACAGGTCATATCCAGTAGGACGGCAGAGTTTCTCACGCGCATGGCAGGGGAAAATATTAACTCTGACAATTACTACCGAGCATCCTCTTCCAGTTGATATTCATGCTAACCTTGTTACAACACTTGATTCCATTGATAGCAATGAATGGAACACTGTCCCTTTCGTGCGTGAAGATGTAAATACCCTTGTTTGCCGGGTTACACCGAAATGGCCCGGACTACATTCTTTCCGGGCAGAGTTCTCTTTGGATAAAGGTGTGTCGTGGCAAAGGGATTCCGTACCTGATGCCTGGGTATTGATTGACCCGCCCCAGGTAGATGGACTGTGTCTCTACACAATGATTCCAACTGTTTCCGGATCACTGGTTGATTGGAAAAACGATCTTAAACGAATTAGGGAGATGGGTTTCAATACAGTTCATCTTCTTCCCATTACAAGTTTGGACACTTCAGAAAGTCCTTATGCAGCTAAGGACCTGTTTGATATTGATCAAAGCTATCTTGCGGAAGGATCAGAGAAAGACAGCCTTTCACAATTAGAAGAGTTTATTGAGGAAGCAAAGACATTGAACATCAGACTTTGTTTTGATCTGGTTCTCAATCATGTAGGGGTCCACAGCACAATGGCGGAAAGGGCACCGGGTTGGATAATACCCGATCCCGATCAGGAGGACGGATTCATGCGTGCGCGTTATTGGTCAGGTCATGGTTGGCTCACCTGGGACGACCTCATACTGATCAACTTTGAGCATCCTTCGGAAGAGATCCGTTCGGAAATATGGGCATATATGACTGATTATACATTGTTCTGGGCAAAATTTGCCAACGACACAGGAGGGTTTGTGCGTTTCGATAATTTACATAGCAGCAATCCGGATTTCGTCCAGGCACTAACAACAACTCTGCATACCGAGTATCCTAACGTGGGAATAATTGCTGAATATTTCACAGATGAAACCACGCTTCTTCATACCGGTCCAAAGTGGGGATTAAATCTTAACCTGGCAACACCATGGAATTACAAATTTGTGCCTCAGCTTCGTGATTATCTGAATTACATACACCGTGTTTCTAAGCATATAAGGTACTTTATGCCGATAACATCACACGATTCAGGAGCTCCGGCGCAGGAATTTGGCAGCGTCGAATCAACTATCCCACGTTACGTTGCTGCTGCTTTGTTAGGTACAGGAGCAACCGGAATCATTCAGGGAGTTGAATTTGGAGAGAAGGAAAGGATCAGATTTATAGGCAGGAAGAAAAAAATGACTTATCCTGCTGTACCCGGGTTCGCCCAGCTCATAAGCCAGGTCAATGCTATTCTGACAGATAATCCGGCTTTTCGTCACGGGGAAAACTGCCAGTTCGTTGATAATGGTCATCCTGCCATCATCGCAGCCTTTCGTAAAGAAATAGGTGCAGGAGAGTTCGGATTTCTCGTGGTTTGCAATTTTGACATATTTGTTACGCAGAGTATCGAAGTCGATCTTTTACCTTTTCTGGGTAAAAACGGTCCATTTCCATGTATTGATTTGTTAAGTGGAGAATCACAAATCTTTAAAAATCCGGACGTCCAACTTCAGCTTGCGCCTTGCGCAGCAAAGGTGCTGAAATTTTCCAAGAGCTAGTAAACAATGATCAATGGCTATTGACCATTAATACCAACAGACAGATAAAAAGACAAGTGAAAAATATGTGAATAATATAAATTTATTTAAAAGTTTTGTAACACTTATCAGGTAATAGATTATGACTTTTACATTGCAGAATATTGCATGAAAAGTATTCAGACCAGAATGTAAATTCGGAGCAGCCTGTTGGCATAAAAAATAAGTTATGGAAAAGCATTTATTTATACTGGTATTATTTGTTTTGGCTTTTATTGTATTGATAATCTTTATGATTAGAAAAAACCATAAAGACAGGAAAAGTTTATTTAAAAAATTGCCTGGAGATTATCCGGATCCAAAAGAGGTTGAATCAGAATTTGATTCTGAAGATTAAAACAGAGTAAATTACAAAAACAACATGCTTGGTTGATTTCTGTTAAAAATATACATCTAAAATAAATCATTGTTTACAAATTTTAAAGTATCTATCATGACAATTCAATTTAATACAGACAGTAATATTACAGGTGGCGAAAAACTAAGAAAACCGTTAATCTCCTTAATATCAGAAGAATTAAGCAGGTTTAGTCATCAGATAACAAGGGTGGAAGTACATCTTTCAGATGATAATGGCCCAAAAGAGGGAAAAAATGATAAACGATGCGTGATTGAAGCCCGTCTTGAAGGATTGAAACCAATTGCTGTAACAAACAATGCAAACACACATGAACAGGCAGTAGAAGGAGCCATTGAGAAACTAAAGACTGCTCTTGATAAAATACTCGGACGCTTGAGGAATCATTGACAGCGATCAAAATCTCATAATGTAAAATAATGAAAGCTTTGGTATATCATGCTCCGGGGAAAATATACCGGGAAGAATAACTATTAATAACAACACTAACAAATCGCCCAATATAAAAGCTCAGGTATCTGACAGGGCTTATGAACTATATGAACAACGTGGCCATCAGGAAGGGCACGCAGGAAAAGACTGGACTGATGCCGAAAATGAGATCCTCAAAAACTAGCTGACTAACAATTTATTGTCACGAAAGAATATCAGATGATTATTTGCTGAAATCTGGCGATTTGATTTAATCTGGCTGGTTAGTTTAAAAATTAATCTGACATAGCAACCGACTTTTTAAAATAAAATTAACTTTGGCTGGTTACTTAATAATCCTGCATACAGAATTAATTGCAGGGATTTTTAATTAGCTATCAGAACTAAAGAAAAATGTTGAGAGTCCTTGCTATCTCATTATTGATGACCATTCATCCGGGACATGTAACGATGACTTCGATTGACTATGTTCAGGGTACTGATTCTTTAAAGGTTTCCTGCAGAATGTATTTTGAAGATTTTCTGCACGATTTACAGACAATCGATGACGACAGAAATTTGCGTACAATATTTAGCAGGCAGCCTTTTCCGGCAGATCTTATTAACCAGTACTTTAATTCAAAAGTGTTTATTTCTATAAACGATAAACTGCTGATCGGAAAGTTATTAACTTCAAATCTAATTGATGAGGAAATTATACTGAATCTGATTTACAGGATTGATAAAAAACCAAAAAGTATTACTGTCAGGAATATGATTCTTACAAGCTGGCACAGTGATCAGACAAATTTGATGATAATAAGGATAAACAATTTTGAGAAAGGGATCAAACTGACTCCGGATCATAATGAGGAGACTTTTAAGGTAAAATAATTAAAATGACCAGGTTTCCTTATCGTGATCCGGTGTAAGTCTCATTGCTTCTTCATTTTTATTTATATTGATAAAGATCATATTTGTCTGATCACTGTATAAACCGGTAAGGATCTGATTTCTTACTTTGATCTTCTTTGGATCTTTAACTGACCTGTAAACCAGGTTCAGAAAGATTTCATAGTCTTGAACTGTTACAGTCAATACCTTCCCGGTAAGTAATTTGTTATTTATATAGATATGAACTCTGTCATTGAAATATTTGTTCATCATATCAGGAGAAAAAGACTGATTTACAGATGTTTTGTCAAAATTACTGTCCGGGTCATACAATTTATAATCCAGTAAAAAATCATCATGATACATTCTGAAAAAAACTTTCATGGAATCGGAGCCTTCAACCTGTGTCAGGGTTGTAAGCGTTACATGAACAGGGTGGAAAATCAATAAGATGGGGAGGATCAAAATTTTTAACATTGTTCTTTAGTTTCAGTCGGAAAAGTCCGATTATTTGTAAATGGGTTTGTTCTTATGACTAATTTCTTCAATGTCAAAAATCTTATTTCTATCCCATTCTACCCAGTATTTTATAGCATTATGTCGAATAAGTTTCCAATACCCATCGTCCATTAATCCAAATTTCATTATCCCTTCTTTAATATCTGCATCAACCTGTTCAAGATATTCCTTTTTGAGACTGATCCTGATAGAGCGGTTACCATAGGTAAAAATAGCTGATGGTTTGTTTTGGCCATGTTTTGAAAGGTGAATTGTACCCATTCCTACTGTTGCACCTGTACTAACCTGTATACCGTCATTCAGACAACTGTATGGAGGTTTGGATCCTGCAAAGGTGGTCACATCAAGCATGTCAGCACCAACGCCAAATAACTCACGGGCTTTAATCCCCATTTTAGCACCAACAATTGAGAATACTCCCAGGTGCCCATGAAACTCATCAGTCATTACATTCGCTTTCCATTCGTCATATCCATAACGTGCAATTGCAGAATCTATAATCGGCCGGATATCGTAGTTAAACATTTCAGGCTGAACAGGAAATCTGTTGAATACTACGTTTCGTTCGGAAGTATATGTTCCATTTATCATGTCTGTAATCGCTTCCCTTACTCCCTGAACATTATAATCTTTGATGTACCTTACATTTAATTCATCTGTTATAATATTAATGTCGAATAGTTCAGGATTTGTAATGTATAAAGCAACAAGGTCGTCACATAACCTGAAATGATCTTGATGCAGTTTCTGGTTAACTGATGGTTGACTGAAAACATTTTTTAAAATACTGGCAAGCCGGGTTTTTGAATGCATGCAGACCTCGTACATGGATGTATCAAACAAAGAGTTATCCTTATTCAGGTTTGAAATCACATCGATTCTCATATTCGATTTAAAAACTAAATCTGCACTCCCCTTATCACAATTAAAATTAAATCCCTGCATTGGTTTTACCGAATCATTATACCAGATTATACGTTCAATTTTGGATGTAAGGCTTGCATCTTTCTTTAACAGTTGTGCAATATTTGTTAGCGGACCAAGACAAACCAATATTACTTTTTCATCTACATTTTTTAATTTTTCTATAAGGCAATCAACTGCATTTAATCCTGTCACAGGAGTGTCTGACTTTTCTCCCCATTTTATTTGTCTGTTAAACTCGCGCCATGGTGGGTTAATTCCTTTAAGTCTATCTCCGCATGCGACCGCGATATTATCAACATTTAATTCTTTTAGTAAAGCGTTTATCTTATGGGCACCTTCCTGGGGAGGCAATGAACCATCAGATAATAATATAGCCTCTACAGTTATTTCAGGGCGGTAGAGTAATAAACTTATTGCACGCATATCGTCAATAGCACAGTCTGTATCAATAATTATAGTGTGTTTTAGTTTTAATGGTATTGGCTGAGCCCAAATGGTTTGAGTAACAAGCAGTAAAGGAATAAGAATAAATATTTTTCGCATCATTTGCAGAATTAATTTTATGTATGCTGAAAGAACAAAAAAACCGGGTACAACGAAAAATTAAAAGTAAAATGATTTTTGGAATAATGTATTGTTTTTCACTTTTAACCTTTGGTAACTGATAGTTGAACGCAGAGCAGACACCATCAATTGTACGGAACAGAGTGTAAATTTTTTCGTTAATACTAATATTATCATATGCAATAAATTGGGGAGAAGCGATAAATTTTTGACTTTATGCTTTCATGTTCCGGAAACAAAAAAAGGCGCCTGAAGCGCCAGTTTTATGTGAACCTGGAGGGACTCGAACCCCCAACCTTCTGGTCCGTAGCCAGATGCTCTATCCAATTAAGCTACAGGTCCTGATGTTAATGCGGACGCAAATATAACAAAAATCAGAAAAAATAAACGATATAAGAAAGATTAATTCTGAATACTCAACAGGGATTGTCTCGGGGCTGTCTGCATAGTTGAAATCCATAACCACAAAGTTCACAAAGTCCCAATAGTTATCGGGATTAAAAAAGAACACGGAGAATTGAAATATAGATTTTTAGCTTTGTGTGCTTTGTGCTTTCTTAGTGCGCTTTGTGGTTAAAAAATCTTTTTCTACTGTTCCGAAGAAAGAAACTCATCCAGGATGACACTGTTTCTTATTCTCAGGAATATTGCTTACTTTTATCTGTCTCAAATTCGATAAAAGATATTTTGTATTTTGTTGATAATCAATTAAAGACATAAGTGTATGAAAAAGACTGCCGGGATAATCATAAAAATATTTTTTGAAATTGTTTTGTTAATACTTGTCTTGCTTTTTACAATTCCGATAATCTTCAAAAAACAGATTAAGACTAAAGTTGAACAAACTATAAACAAGTCAGTAAATGCAACTGTTAAGTTCGATAATTATAAACTTGGTTTTTTCAGGGATTTTCCAAATCTGTCTTTTTCACTTAATAATGTATCTGTTGTAGGTATCGGTAAATTTGATGGCGATACGCTCGCCGGTTTCAAATCATTTGATCTGGTATTCAACTTGTCGAGTCTTTTCAAAAATTCAGGGTATGAAGTAAAGTCAGTAGTAATTGACAGAGCCGTGATAAATGCAATGGTTAAGAAAGAAGGGAATGTTGGTAAAGCTAACTGGGACGTGATGAAAGATACTTCACATGTACCCGTGGCATCTCAGCAACAGCCTGGTTTAACACTCCAGTCCCAACAAACCGTTGCATCTCAGCCTAAACCGGCAGTTGCATCTCAGCCTCAACCATCAGTATCATCTCAA
>WSSedB1CaDRAFT_10000860_pt1 | contig 12363 bp, 8 predicted proteins | sample WetSurSB1Cattail_FD_9460 | JGI IMG/M metagenome (IMG submission 9460)
TTTATCCATTCTTCTATTTTACTTTTCATACCAGAACAACTTTGAATGAGAACTAATAGTACATCGATTTAAAAATCGATTAATAATTGAATGAAGAATTCATTGAATAATCATTCATTATATTGAATGATTAAGAAGTGGAAAAATCAATGAAATTGATACATTGTATCAATTCATTCTTCATCTTTTTCATTTTTCGGGTTATGGTTAACAGATTCTTAACCGGATACATCAGGGTACACATTATAAGTATGGTTATTTTCGACCCAAAATGTAATTGATTTATCCGCTTCCACTTTGAAGTCCAAATATTTGTCTGTTGTGTTGTCATAAACTCGTGCATTATTTCCAGCAGTGGCATTAACGTTTATTAGAGACCTGAAGCCGTTTGTGTGTGCCTCAAATTTGGTAATATTTACATCCGAACTGATATTATCAAAATATGCATCATGTGTGTTGCGATTTATTAGATTGTAATCATAAAAAGGCACTATGGATACATTATTTGAATAACAATTATCCACCCAGCTCTTGAACTTAGAGGGACTTATTGAATATTTTATAGCTGGATCTTTGTCTGTTTGATGTGTAAAAACCGGATGAGTCATTCCTGCATGAGATGCCAATTCCCACCAGGGCCAGGTTTGATCGTCCAGGTTACCAATAAGCTCTTCTGCCCCCACTCCTGAGTCTCCATTTCTCCAGTACATCCCATATTTATTATATACATAAATTGCATGGGTTATGCTATCGCTATTTCTAAGGGAGCACCAGCTTGTTGGTTTTTTCCCAATTTTTTCATAAACGTATTCGTATTCAGTATCTATTGTATTACGAACATCATCATCAGTAAGACTGTTGAGTTCTTTAGAGAAATGTATACCTGCTTCCCAAGAGTCATTATGAACCAGANTCCGTAAATATTCCAGGTCTGTTTGATTACATTTCGCAAGATNNTCCACATCAAACCAGATTGTACCTCTATCACCTTTACNATTAAGGTAAGTGATTCCCTGTTCAGTCTGATTTCTCGGAGATGGACCATCGAGCCCGTACGCAATTATCTTGTTATCCCCAATCGGTGTTATGAATTTACGGTCAGCTGTCTGTTTAATACTTGAAAAATTAACATCAATATATGTTCCATTACCATTGACAAAAGATACAAACTTGATATACCCGTTTGAAAAGTCTATATATGGCAGATATTGTCGATTGAGTTTATAAAATGGCGTAACTATATAGTCACTGTTTTCTGCAGAGATAGTATTTGTTTTGTTCTCTCCATCAAAAAGAATTTTTAAATTTAATTTATTATTATTGTTAGTAGTTATGGTTTTAGACTTCATACTTCCCGAAACATTTTGATAATAACTTTTCAATACAATGCTGTTGTCATCTGTCTTGCGGATTACCAGCTTTGAACCAGGACTATAAAGTTCTAAATAACTTTGCGGATCATCTGTGTTTATACTCATTGAGATTTCATATGTACATTTAAACATCGGAGTAAAATTACAGATGTAAAGAGACCCTTTCCGGAGTCTTTCGTCTACATTTGAAGGCAAGCTACCGGAATTTTGATCTGAATTTTTTGTAATTGTGTAAACAAACTCCTTTGAAGGATTTCCAAAAAAGATTTCCGATTTTTCGTTTCCGTATATGGTTGAATAAGCGTTGTCAAGAGAAGTAGTATTTTCGACTTTACCAATGAAGATATTACCTGGAATGCGACTTAATTCAGAATAATTTTCCGAAAATAATGTGATGTTACCCTGGTTGATATTATCGGTTATTATTGAACTACTCATATCATTGGAAGAACTGAACTCTCCTCTAATAAAAATTAGTGTTATTACTATTAAAAAAAACACAGTCACATAAGCAGCTATCTTCAATTTATATACCTCAATTAGTTATCAATATTATAAAATTTAAAATTATAGTAAGTTAAGTATAAAGTATAAGTATCCCGATTGAATACATAAAAGTGTATATTTTAAGATTGAGGTACAATATATAATATTCTATTTGTAAATTCAGAAAAAAAATAGAGTTCACAGGATGACAAATAAAAAAATCTGAATTCTTAAAGTTTAATTTTAAATTATATAAAAACAATTAAATATATAAACTATACATCAAGTATAAAGTAAATTTATAAAAAAAGAATAAAGAAAGAGAACCCAGGGTTACTGTGTACTCCTTATTATCCGGTTTTAAACAAGCGTTTCGAGAGAGAAAAGAGCTTCTTCTCTCCGAGATTTGGACTGAATGCCCTGTGCGAGATTTAAAGCTGTCACATAAATTTCCTTTTTTCTGGGTTCCTCAAGATGTGGAATTATTAATGAGAGGGCTTCTGGCCGGAAATCTTTATCTCTTAGATTCGTAGCCAATGCGAAAGCTTGTTCTAAAATTTCTTTTTTCCTCTGACCTCTCAGGTAAGGTAACAAGAGCAAATAGGACTCCATCCTCAAGTATTCGGATAACATCACGGATACCATATCGAGTGCTTTTTCTATAACCTCTTTATTTGTTGAACCGTCGATGTATGGAATAAGTGAAGAAAGAATCTGGAATTTTGTATCATCATACTCAATATGTAAAGAGAACTCAAGGATGCTTACAAGTAGTTTATCTTTGTCCTGCCCATTCAGATGGCAGGCAAGAGAAGAAAGAACCAGAGCTCTTTCATCTTCATCCTGGATGCAGGAAGCAGAGTAAAGAGCTTTCTGAATAAGTTCGGCTTTTGTTGGGCCTTCCAGTAATGTAACAACTGAGTAAAGAGCTAGAGCCCTTAGATCTCCATATGGAATATTACAGGCGAAGTCAAGAGCTTCTTCAATGTTTTCTGTTTTTTCCAAAATTTTTAATTTAGCAATCAGATTAACTCTATTATTAACATCGATTTTTTCATTTTCAGACATATTAAACCCCATATTTATACTCATTTCAAAATAGGAAAGATTTCAGAATGAATATAAGTACATGTACATGCTCTTGCATATACAAACAAAGTAAAACGAAATCATACATAAATATATTTGAAGTAATAAATAATTATAATTAAAAAATATGATCAATTATTTTCCTTTTTTGAACTTTGCACAGTTAAAAAACATATTAAGCTGCAACTGTCTCTAAAAAACTATTGTCACGAATTTATGTATAATTTATTTTCAGTTGGGATATATTTATATAATATATTGTTTTGTTATAAATTGTATAGAACAAATAAAGAATATATTCTTTAGGGAGTTTAAGCATATTTGGGATCATCCGATTGTCAATTTTGATCGGTATTTTAATAATTTCAGAATTGTGTTCGATTTCAGGAACCGATAGTTACCGATGTAAAATCTAATTACCAAATCAAATGCTGAGCTTTCAAATATGTGAAAAACCAGAAGTCGTGAGATGAGTGTGAGACATTTCGGATCTTTAATAGTCCTGAAAAAGAAAAATCAAAAAATGCTCATTTAAAGAACTTCTACAGAAGTGAAAAATTAATGCAAACCGAAGAAAAGAAAATCGTAGAAAAAATTTGTGAAATNCCTGTAACACTGGACGACATCTCAGAGTGCATCTTTGGGGGTGTAAGCACAAAAAANACTTTGATGCACAGGCTGCTCCTTCCTGAGGAAGACGATTCCGGTTTATTCTATCTTTGCGAAGGCCTATGTAAGCCCGTATTTTCAGAACCAGAAATTGTCTACCCATTTGCATCGGGAGATTTTTCCGGAAAGTTTGCACTTAACTCTTTGCCTTACCGTTTCCTGCTGCCTTATGATCTTAATGATAAAGGCGAAAAGAAGGAATCTAGAATTATTCCACCTGATGAATTAAAAAGAAGGTTCCCTCAAGCATACAATAGAATTCTTGAATACAAAAACCAGTTTCTACACGACACTTCCCCTCTTGACTCTGATGATTACAGCATAATCGGGGAACATTTGCTGGAATACCTGTATACTCCGAAAATCATAGCTACTGAAGGTTTTCATATACAGGCTGCATACGATTCGGTCGGAAATTATGTATTTGAGAACGGATGCGGAATTGTGCTTAAAGAGCCTGATAAGTATCCTTATGTTACTGCTGTTCTGAACAGCCCAATTGTAAGGCTTTTTCCTGCGCTGTGCAGGTCTGAGTTGATTTTCGAGAATTATACATCCCCTTCAGTTATCGGGTTTTTCCCAATTGTATTTCCNGATAAAAAACTAACTGAAGAACTCATAAATACAATCTCAAGTTACCTTNTATTCCTCAACAAGCANATATATACGTTACAGATGTATTCGGGATATTCGGGAGTACCTCAATGGATGTTGGATCTGGCAAGCTTTTANGAGCAGACCTCAAATCTACTGGTCCTGGATTCTTACTTTATAAACGACCTGGATCCAAAGCTGCAGGCAGCTCTTGAAGAGAATATTCACCCCTGCGCCGCAGATCCGGAAGCAGAAGACAGTGATAGTCTGCTGGGATCTTTGTATTATATAAAGCAGAAAATTCTTGAGACCTCGAAAGTCGGAAAACACAGGTTCAATATGGAAGGACTTAAACACTCAATGTACAAAATTGAGTATGAGTATATTCATTAATCTTCCTAAGGATAAAATATAGTTTGCAAAAACAAAACTATAGATCCCCATTATTTTTTCGATTCATTTAGCTCTCCATATAAGGAGCAAGCGAGGAAAAAGCCCTTGATTTGCGATACTCGGATTTTATCTCACTTGCAAGTTTAAAGGCTTCTCCGATAATCTCACTTTTTCTGGGTTCTTCCAGATAAGGAATTATTAGTGAGAAAGCTTCTGATCTTATGTCCTTGTCTTTAAGATTGAAAGCTAATTGAAGAGTTGTTCCGATAATTTCATATTTTTTTTGCTCATTCAGGAATGGAAGAAGCATAGAATATGACTCTATTTTACGGTATCCTGAAATGAGCCCTGATACAAGCTCAAGAGCTGTGTTAATAATATCCTGGACCTTCTTTTCTGCCCTGTACTCCGCTGATCCGTACAGGTGCAGAACAAACGAAGAAAGGATCTGGAATTTTGCATCATCATATTTAATAAAGGGCGAGAATTCGAAAATGCGTACAATTAGTTCTTCTTTACCCGACCCTCTCAGATGTCGACCAAGAGAAGCAAAGACAAGGGCTCTTTCTACTTCGTCCTCGATAGCTGAGGCAGAATAAAAAGCCTTATTAATAAATTCGATTTTTCCTGGACCTTCAAGAATTGGAACGATATTGGAAAGAATTTCCGCTCTTAGATCTCCAAACTGGATATTGCAGGCAAAGTCAAGAGATTTTTCCATGAATTCCTCTTTTATCGGGCCCTTCAGCTGAGAAGCAAGTAAGAAAAGAGCCTGTGTTCTCTGAGCTTCTCTACTTTGATTTTTAACCTTGACTTCTGCAATTTGATCCATCCGGGCAGCAAGAGGAGTATTTTCAGTTAAAAGTCTCTGGTCCAGTACAATGTGGGTATATCTTTGCCACGACTTTTCAGCAATGACAGTGCCCTCGGCTGTAATTTCGTCGTCAAGGTCAGCTATTTTAACACTGGGGATTCCTAACTGCTCCAGGTCCTGAAAAGTACTACCTTTTGTCAGAAATTCCTCCATTAATCTGTTAAATTCCTTAAGGACTTTGTCTCTTTCATCCCTACTTTGTCCCGTATCGTTCGCACTACTATCTTCAGCCATGATTCTCCGAACTTCTTCTTTTCCCATAAAATAAATAACTTCCCTAACCAGATTAAGGTTGTTTTCAAAAGATTTTATAATAACCTGGATCAAAGCTTGCTTTACCTCAGGATTTGATGGTGCAGAGAGAATATCCCTGAAGGCTATTTCCAATTCGGGACAATCTTCCGGACAAAGTAGCTCCCACAGTTTATTCATTACATCCCATATCTCGGGCCCTAACTTTTTTTCAGCTTTCTCAGCGGCTTTTTTTGTCCCTATAGTTAGATAAGGAATTGCAGGTTCTATTAAATATATCACTCTTTCTGCCAGTTGCCTGATTATAATATCCTGCTGCCTCATCGTTCAATCCTTCCGTCAATAAACGATTTGTTCTTTCAGTTATATTTGTCTTTGAAACTCGGGTTCTACAATATATAATAAAAATACCATATTAATATATAAACACAATCATATAGTACCTATTTGACCAGTTGTCCAAAAATTCATTATCGAATGTATAAAGTTGCTTCATATTTCATTGAAAAATATATAATACAGAACTTAATATAATGGATAAAATAAATTGATTGCCCTTGTGGAAATTGGAAAAATGACGATCAAATGTAAAAAATGCAACCATGATGCAATAATTTTTCAAAAATACTCCGGAATGCATCTTTGCAAAAAACATTTTGTTGAAGATGTGGAAAGGAAAATCAAACTGACTATCCGGCAAGAGTACAACATCCAGAAAAATGACGTAATAGCAGTAGCGCTGAGTGGAGGAAAGGACAGTTCGGTTGCTCTTTACATAATGCATAAAATTCTGGGAAACCGTCCGGATATTGAGATTGTTGCAGTTTCAGTTGATGAAGGAATTGAAGGTTACCGTTTCAATACTCTGGAAGTCGCAAGGAACCTGACCGGTAAACTGGGAATCCGACACATAATAAGATCTTTTAAGGACGTACATGGTGTAACTATGGACAAACTGGCAACCCTGGACCGGGAAAAAGGCGCATGCAGCTACTGCGGAGTCCTTAGAAATAATATCCTTAACAGGGCGGCTCTTGATATCGGAGCTACAAAACTGGTCACTGGGCACAATCTGGATGATGAGGCACAGACCGTGCTTCTCAACCACTTGAGAGGAGATGTAGATCGGATGATCAGGTTTTCCCAGCCTGCGGCAGTATCTGGCCTTGTACTGAGGGCAAAGCCTCTCCGGAATATTCCTGAAAAAGAAGTTGCTCTCTATGCTCTTGTGAATTCCCTCCCGGTAGACTTCAGCGAATGCCCATATGCAGGAGAAGCCTTAAGAGGGGAAGTGAGAGAGATGCTGAATAATTTCGAAATAAAACACCCTGGAACCAAGTACTCCCTACTCCGGGGATTTGACAAGCTTGCAGGAGCTCTTGCAAAAGGACTTCCTCCCGCAAAAATAGAAAAATGCAGGATCTGCGGGGAGACCTGTACTGAAGATGTATGCCAGGCCTGCAAACTGCTTGGCAGGGTATAAAACACATTAAACCGTAAAGGAATATTTAGCACTTTTCCGGACAGGAAAGTAGATCAACCGGATTATAGATTTTCTTTCCTTTCCTGCTCGAGTAAAGACGGGTATAGATAACGGCTATAAGGGGTTGGATTACAATCATGGAAAGCAGAAGTGTCAGCCCTGATATCAGAAGGCTTTTGGTACCAAACTGATTGTTTATAAACATGTCAATTGAACTCAGCCCTAAAGTGATAAACCAGATAAACAAAACGTCAAGCTTATTTTCCTTAAAGAAGCGAAAACCGGCGCTTAAAGCTTCCAGAGGCTCAAGTTCATCGATTACAAGGGCGTATTGAGAAAAGGAAAGTGCAATATTTAAAAATAGCATATATCCAGCCCATAGAATTATTCCGAAAGCAAGCAAACCCGCTCCCTGAACCGATGCAACCTGCGGATTATAAATCAGTACACTCAGATCCCCGAGCATAAGCGCTCCAGGTACCACAAAAACGATTCCAGCAAGCATCAGCAACCCTATTAACAGGTATATCAGAAAAAGTCGGAATGCGTTTTTTGATCCTGAAACAATCATATCAGGCAGGACAGTATCTCCGGTCTCGGTTGCTTTTCTTGCCATTCCTATTGCCCCGGCCGTGAAAAAGGACTGCACGAATCCTCCGAATAGGATAAAACCGAGAATAATAGCTGAAGATAGTATTATATTATGTGTAAGTCCCGTCCATAACATTGAAAGAACTTCAGTTTCGGAAGGAGTAGTAGAATCAGTTAAGCCCCCCGCATTCGCCTCAAAAATTAAAAAGCCTATCGCAATAAAGAGCATAATAGAAATGATAATGTTGAAAAGAAAGTTAAGGACGAATGGAATACAGATATTCAGATTTCGAGCCCAACTGTAAAATCCCCTGTTAACTATTGTTCCAAAATCTTCATACATGTGCTATAACCTTCTAACATGAAAGAATGATCCTCATCTGCGCATATTTCAACTTGTAATCAATCCGGACCGGCGCAAAAATCTAGCCGAGCTGCAGGCTTACAGGCATCATTTTTGCATAATACGCAGAAGACCAATATATAATCTCTTGTTTTTATAGAGAGTTGCAGGCAGATAAATATGAAAATACTTGAAAACTATAATTATCCCCTCACTCCCTAAAACCACCTCCTGCGGCATAGAAATAACCAGCTTCGGCGGAGAGCCTGGAAAAGCTATGATCTGAAATTCTGAGATAGGCTTAAATTTGAAGCTTAAGTACATTCAAAAGCTTCAATACACTCGATTTTACCGGCCTTCCTCCATTTCAAAAGATATGCTCCGGTTTCATCCAAATATATGAAGGTATTTGCATGACATTTTTTTCCATTTATGACCTTATCGGCACCAACCCAGCACCCGCTGTTCAGGAATAATTTGTTTCTTGATTTTAATTTTAGTTCGTAGGAACTGGCAAAGTGAGTATGACCGAAAATAACAACATCCGCATCTATCTTTTCTTTGTTTTTTTGATAATACTTATTCTCGATGACCTGTTCTGCTGTCTTGTTTAAAGGTTTCATGGAATTATAAATAGTTCCCTGGGTTGTAGCAACAATACCAGGGACAGAGCTTAAAGCAAAAAAGCCGGTAAACGAATCCCATATCAGATCGTTCAAGAAACTATGTTGCAGAATGCCGTTCCACAGAAAGTACTTCCCGACTAGCAGCAAACACAAAAATATTACAAAGTTTTCTTTCCAGTGATTTTTGGTAAATTTAACGTGGAAAATATCCTGAAACCATTCGAGAGGGTCCCAGAATTTAGTTATAAGCTTTACAATAGCCTTTTTTTTATCAAACTGATGGCCATGCAGGAAGAAATACGAGCGATTTCCTATTTTAAGACCTTGTGCAACACCGGACTTTTTATCCTTTTTAGGATAATGCCCATTGTAAATATAGAATTTTGTTCCATTAACCAGGAGCTCACATTCAACTTTTCCTTCAAGCCCTTCCAGAGAATCATCATGGTTTCCAAGTACGTATATCTTATCGCAGTTGAGGTTCGAAAGTAAGGTAAAAGGTCGCATACAGTCCTTGACAATATTTCCCCTATCACCGTTTTTAGGGTTCCACAATTCCAGAATATCCCCAAGGAGAATTATTTTTTCGGGGTTTTCAATTGTAATTTTTTTGTCGTTGCATTTTACAGTTACGGGATGGTGTCCCAGGCTGCGTACCCACTCAAGAAAACTACAAAACTCTTTGTGATTACATCCCTCGCCGCCAAAATGCAAATCTGAGACCACTATATAAGCATGTTTCATTTGAGAATTCATTAGATTATTAGAATAAATATTAATCTCTAAAAGTAGAAATTGGAAAAAATTGTAGTGAATACCGCATATCCAGAACTATTGGATATCAAATATATACCATGCATTATATATAAACCAATTTCATTTATTACTAACAGCAGGTTAAGGGTAAATAAAGGCTGCTTTAATAGAGTTCCAAATATTCAGAGGAAACATGAATCCTACAAAACAACGGGATATTTCCCTTTACATCTATCATGCCGATCAGTGTGACCCTAAAAAATGCACAGGAAAGAAAATGTCCCGTTTTGACCTGGCCCGTCTATATGATAGAGTATCAAAACTCCCACGTTCGGCAATCCTGCTGGATCCGATGGCAGAAAAAGCCATTTCTCCAGCGGATGACCCGGGTTATGGGATAATAGTGCTTGACTGCTCCTGGGAAGAAGTGGACAGGATTTTTCCCGAGCTTGGAAAGTTAAATCTCGAACACAGGGCTTTACCTTTTCTGCTTGCAGGTAATCCGGTGAACTTCGGAAGGCCATTTAAGCTTAATTCTGCTGAGGCTTTTGCAGCAGCCCTCTATATTTTAGGGAAAAAAGAGCAGGCTAAAAAAGTCCTGTCTAAGTTTAATTGGGGGCACAGCTTCCTCGAGCTGAATATGGAACCACTTGAAGAATATTCAAAAGCGAAAAACAGCACGGAGATTGTAGAAATCCAGAGTCATTATATTTGAAGTCATTTATCTTGAAATCATTTGGGAAGGGTTGCAATGCAATGAAGGGAAAAAAGCAGTAGAGTTTGCTTTCAGGTTGATTCAAGAGCTGTAAAGGACTGAAAGAATTTAAATAGTAGAACTTTGATTAAGAGAGGAAAAAAGGGCAGACTAATATACCTGAATCGAATTTTAGTTACGGATGACAGTATATTTCGGAATTTGATCCAAAAATTTATATTACAAAAAGAAACTTGAAGAAATAAGGATCAGGTAGGTCTAGACTGGCAGGAACGCGGGGTACGCGGGTATTCCTCCAATGAATTTATAAAAATTTATCGGAGTTTTAAATGCATCTTATTGTAACGGAAAAAAATATCGCAGCAAGGAGGATAGCTGCTATTCTGGCTCCAAAAAGCCCTAAGAAAGATAGAGTCAGCGGAGTAGATGTATATAGATACGAAACCGGACCTGCTGATGCCAGGCAGGAGACTGCGGTCGTAGGACTGTCCGGTCATATCGTAGGAATCGATTTCCCCAAAGAGTATAATAATTGGCAGAAAGTTGATGCAAGAGCCCTTGTAGACGCGGAAATTATAACGACTCCAATTAACCGGAAGATTGTAACCGCTCTCCGAAGCCTGGGGAAAACTGCGACTAGAGCCACTATTGCTACTGACTATGATAGAGAAGGCGAACTTATTGGAGTTGAAGCCCTCAACATTATAAAACAGGTAAATTCCGAGATTCCATTTGATAGGGTGCGCTACAGTGTCATAACCCCTAAGGCAATAGAAATTGCATTTTCAAATCCTACTAATATCGACTTCAATCTTGCGGATGCTGGCCATTCAAGGCAGGTTATTGACCTTGTATGGGGAGCAGCCCTTACTCGTTATATTTCCCTTGCAGCAGGCAGGCTTGGGAAGATGTTCCTTTCGGTAGGGAGAGTCCAGTCCCCAACTCTGTCTCTCATAGTTGACAAAGAAAAGGAGAGGAATGTTTTTGTAACCACTCCTTACTGGGAGATTCACGCAGAACTTGAGAATGAGAAAGGGGAAAATTTTTCTGCCCAGCACTCAACTCGTCGCTTCCTGGACAAAAAGGAAGCAGAAAAAGTTTTCAAAAAACTTGGGAAACAGGCTGAATTAAAGCAGATTGAAACCGGGAACAGGACCGACCAGCCACCTACCCCATTTAATACCACAGGTTTTATCAGCGCAGCAAACTCGGTCGGACTCAGTCCGTCAAACTCTATGCGCATAGCCGAATCTCTCTATACGAACGGATATATCTCATATCCCAGGACAGATAATACGGTTTATCCCGATACACTGGATTTAAGGGCACAGATAGAGATTTTCAAGGAAGGACACTTTAGTGAATATGCAAATGCCCTTCTCAAAAAACCCGAACTTAATCCTACGCGAGGGAAAAAGGAAACTACTGACCATCCTCCAATCTTTCCCGCCTCCCTTGCAAAAGAATCAGACTTAAAAGAGGATGAGTGGAAAGTATACGAACTGGTTGTCAGGCGATTTTTTGCGACATTTGCCGAGCCGAGTGAATGGGAAACCATGCGTTTGAAACTCGATATAAACGGGGAAGAATTCAGGGCAAGCGGTGCACGACTAGTTGAGCCTGGCTGGAGATGGTTTTATCCTTATAATGCTCCCGAAGACAGGGTGCTCCCCGAGCTGCAAGAAGGAAAAGCTCTAAAAGTGATAAAAACAGAGATGCTTGACAGGGAAACCCAGCCGCCTGGACGTTATGGACAGGGGAGGCTGATCAAGATAATGGAGGAGCTTGGGCTGGGGACAAAGGCAACCAGGCATGAAATAATAAGTAAGCTTTATTCAAGGGCTTATATCCATGGAAATCCCGTACAGCCAACCAATACCTCTTTTTCAGTCATTGACGCCCTTGAAAAATACTCCCCCACAATCACAAAACCGGACATGACAAAGCTGCTTGAAGAGAATATGGATAAGATTGCAGAAGGTAAAATCAAAGAGGCTTCAGTTCTTGAAGAATCACGGGAGATGCTGAAGCAGGTGTTCTCAGAACTCGACAAAAACCGGGATAAGATTGTGGAATCCCTTCAAGCAGGCCTGAGGGAAGACAAGATCATAGGTAACTG
>WSSedB1CaDRAFT_10000861_pt1 | contig 12360 bp, 10 predicted proteins | sample WetSurSB1Cattail_FD_9460 | JGI IMG/M metagenome (IMG submission 9460)
AATTTCGAGGTTGAGTTGCCAGCCTGCTCCAGTTGCGGGCTTGTCCTGATCTCCGAGGAATTGGCCAACGGCAAGATGGCCGATGCCGAGCGAATTCTCGAGGACAAATAGTGCCATCCGCGGCTTCGTTCTATGAATCCGGGTTGTTGCAGAGCGTTAACGGTCCCATCCTTCGTCCCGGCGGGTTGGAGCTGACTGACCGGGCGGTCGAGCTATGCCGCTTTCCTGTCGGTGCGCACCTGCTTGATGTGGGATGCGGCTCGGGAGTAACGGTTGAACATCTGCGCGAAACCCATAGCTTTAACGCCAACGGAGTAGATATTTCCCACAAGCTGATTGTGGAAGGCCTTCTGCGCAATCCGGACTTGCCGCTGCTCACGGCAACGGCCGACGCCTTGCCGTTTGCCGGAGAGTCGCTGGACGGCATCTTCTGCGAATGCGTTCTCTCTCTCTTGAAAGAACCGGTCAAGGCTTTGAAGGAGTTTTACCGGACACTCCGCACCGGCGGCCGCCTTATCATCAGCGATATGTACAGCAGGCAGACGGTATCGGACGCGGATTTCGAGCCTTCCGCTCCCGGCACATGCGGGAGAGGCATGCTCTCCCGGAAGCGGATTGAAAGCCGGCTCGTTGAATGTGGTTTTACCAGGCTGTTGTGGGAGGACCACACCCGGCTGCTCAAGGAACTGGCGGCGCGTATCATCCTGACCCGCGGTTCCCTGGAGGGATTCCCAGAAATGTGCCGTGGAGAGGAAAAACCGGGCTACTACCTGCTGGTTGCACGCAAAGATTCTTAAGAAACATATTTCAGATTCACAAAGGAAAGACGTGCCATGGATCAAACCTTGATGCGGATGATGGAGCTTGACTATAACGGCTACTACTGCAGCCAGATTCTAATGATCATGGTGCTGGACGCCCAGGGCAAAAGCAACCCCGACCTGATCAGCGCTTTGGGAGGTCTGGCCCACGGCTCCGGCTTTAGTGGCGGCTACTGCGGCGCCCTGACCGGCGGGGCCTGCCTGCTGGCGTTGTTCGCCGGCAAGGGCAGCGACGATGAGTATGAGGATGAACGTCTCAAGTACATGACCACGGACCTGGAAGGGTGGTTTGAAAAGACAATAGGAAGCCGTTATGGTGGCGTTACCTGCGAGGCGATTGTGGGTGACAGGACCGAAATCAGACAGCGTTGCGGCGAAGTTGTAGCCGAGACCTACCACAAAGTGCTGGAAATCCTGACAGCCAGCGGCTATGACATTGCCGGGGGACGACCGGGACGTGAAGGTTAACTACGTGACGTGCGAATGTTCCACAAACCATGACAACACCATCGGCGCGCTCGACTCCGCGAGCCTCTGCCCCCACTGCCTGGCACGGATTCCGGCTGTAAGACGCCGCGAAGGCGACAGTTATTTCCTTGTCAAAACCTGTCCGGAGCATGGCGAATTCAAGACCCTGGTCTGGCGGGGCGAGCCTGCTCTCGATAACTGGTCACGCCCCAAGGCGGTAATTCGTGCCGCAACTCCGCACAACGGAGAACATCGGGGCTGTCCCTTTGACTGCGGCATCTGCCCCGAACACCGGCAACAGTCCTGCACGGTTCTGATCGAGATCACCAGCCGCTGTAACCTTTCCTGCCCGTTCTGTTTTGCCGGCAGCGGGACGGGCGCCCAACCCGACCCCTCTCTGGAGAGCATTGCCGAGCGATTCCAAAATGCCCTCATAAAGAGCGGCCCGCACAACATCGTGCAGCTCTCCGGCGGCGAACCGACCATGCGCGACGATCTGCCGGAGATCATCGCCATGGGACGCGAACGGGGATTTCCCTTCATACAACTGAACACGAATGGGGTAAGGCTGGCCAGGGATCGTGAATACGCCGCCGAACTGAAACGGGCCGGACTCTTTTCCGTGTTCCTGCAGTTCGACGGAACCGACGACCGCGTCTACCAGGCAATCCGCGGCAGGAACCTGCTCGAGGAGAAGCTGCGGGCCATCGACAACTGCGCCGCCGCCGGCCTGGGGATCGTGCTGGTGCCGACCATTGTCAAGGATGTCAATACGGATGATATCGGCGCCATCCTGAAACTGGCGCTGGAGCTGGCCCCGGCGGTGCGGGGGGTCCATTTCCAGCCGGCCGCTTATTTCGGCCGCCACCCTGCTCCTCCCGCGCCGGAAGAGCGCCTCACTCTCCCCGGCCTGATGCAGGCCATCGAGCGGCAGACCAGCGGTTTGATCAGGGCGGACCAGTTCATACCACCGGGATGCGAACATCCGCTCTGTTCCTTTCACGGCAACTTCCTGCGCCAGCCGGATGGCAGCCTCAGGCCGCTCAGCAGACAGGCTGCCGACTGCTGTGGCAAGAACGAGCAAGAGAACCGGGGCACCGGCAAAGCGGTTTCCTATGTCGCCAACCAGTGGGCCGCTCCAAAACCGGTTTCCTGTTGCGCAACGAAGGACAGCCTGGACGCTTTTCTGGAGAACCACCGTTCCAATACGTTCGCCATCTCGGCCATGGCATTTCAGGACGTCTGGAGCCTGGATCTGGAGAGGGTTCAGGAGTGCTGCATTCATGTTGCGGCTCCTGATGGACGGATGATCCCTTTCTGCCTCTACAACCTGACCTCCAGCGAAGGACTGCCGCTGCACCGGAACAGAACATGAACCGGCTGACCCCGCTCGAACCGTGGATAAAAACCAAAATCGGCCTGTTGCCGGAAGAAGTGTTGACTCGTGTCGTGCTGGAGGAATACCAGCTGGCCAGGCTGGGTGATACAATTGAGTACGTCAAACGTCACAGTCCCTTTTACCGGGAGCTGCTGGCGGATTGCAACCAACCAGCCTCACTAAAGGAACTGGCCGGACTTCCCTTTACCACTCCGGCGGACATCCGGGAAAGCGACCATCGTTTCCTCTGTGTCTCCCAAGGTGAGATCGAGCGGGTGGTAACCCTGCGGAGCTCCGGCACCACGGCGCCCTCCAAACGGTTGCACTTCACCGCCGATGACCTGGAACTGACCATTGATTTTTTTCACCACGGCATGGGTACCATGGTTGAACCGGGACAGAAGGTGCTGATCCTCATGCCGGGCGAGCTGCCCGGCAGTGTCGGCGACCTGCTGGCCAAAGGACTCGATCGCCTGGGCGTGGAAGGGATCATCCATGGCCTGGTCAGAAACAGTGAAGAGACACTTCGTGACATCGAGACCCGGAAGATTGACTGCCTGGTCGGCCTTCCGGTGCAACTGCTTGGTCTGGCGCGCCACCCGGCAGTTACTTTGCTCGGGCCGAACCGGATCAAGAGTATCCTGCTGAGCGCCGATTACGCGCCTGCCGCTGTTGTGAACGCGTTGACAAACACGTGGGGCGCCCCGGTCTTCGATCACTACGGCATGACCGAAATGGGGCTCGGCGGCTGCGTGGAGTGCTGGCACCGCAGCGGCTATCATCTGCGGGAAGCTGACTTGTACATCGAAATCATCGATCCGCTGACCGGGGAGCAGCTTCCCGATGGAGAGATGGGCGAAGTTGTCTTTACCACCCTGACCCGCCGGGGAATGCCGCTGATACGCTACCGTACCGGCGACCTGGCGCGTTTTCTGGAGGAGCCCTGCCCTTGCGGCACCGTGCTGCGCCGCATGGAGCGAACGCGGGGAAGAATGGCCGGATCGGTGCGCCTGGCAAACGGAGAGATGCTGAACATCTCCGGGTTGGACGAAACGCTCTTCCCCCTCCCCTTTCTACTCAACTACCAGGCAGTCATCACCAGCCGGGACAATCGGGACGTGCTTACCATCGGCATAGAGACAAACGGGGAAGACGCCGCCGAGTGCGTCCGCCACACACAACGGTCGCTGATGACACTTCCTGTCATTGAAACGGCCGTGTCGTCGAGCGTTTTGACCCTTGCTCCGGTCATTGCGGAAAAATGCACGCCATCTGCAACCATCAAAAGAACCATCATCGATCAAAGAGAGGTGCACTAATGTTGATTTCCTGGGCAATAAACGCCATCCATCCAATCCTTGAACGGCGTGAGGAACTGGTACTTGCGACAGTTATCAGTAAATCCGGTTCCGCCCCTTGTCTGGCCGGTTCGAAAATGATCGTCATGAAGGACGGAACCTCCCTCGGCACCATTGGCGGCGGCGTGCTGGAGGCGGAAGGACAGAAACGGGCCGTTCAGGTCTTTACCAGCGGGATTTCGCAAATATTCACCTTTGATCTTTCCGGCAGGGATGCTGCCAGCATGTCAATGATCTGCGGCGGACGGGTTGAAGTTTTTCTCGAACTGATTGAGGCCGATCCAATCAACCTGGAGGTATTCAAAGCTCTGCAGGATGCGCTGGAAAGTGACGAGAAATGCTTTACCGTTTCCGATCTGGGCACGGCCGATGGCGAAATCCGCCGGATCAGCCGCTGCCTCGTGCATGAGAACAATTCGTTTACCGGCACGTTTCAGCATCCCGAATCCTGGTTGACCACCTTGGGGGAACATGCGCACCGTTCAACCTACCCGGTGGTCACTACACTGGAGAACCGGCGTTTTCTGGTTGAACGCTGCTACACCCCCAGTACGGTATTCATCCTTGGCGCCGGTCATGTGTCCCAGCAACTGGCGCCGTTGACCGGCAATGTTTCCTTCCAGACCGTGGTGCTGGATGACCGTGAAGAGTTTGCCAATACAAAACGATTCCCCACGGCGGATGAGGTGATTGTCCTGGATTCCTTCGACAACTGCCTTGATGGTTTTGATATCGGCGGCGACAGCTACCTGGTCATCGTGACCCGCGGCCACACCCATGACAAAACCGTTCTTGAACAGGCACTGCGTACGAATGCAGGCTATATCGGCATGCTGGGCAGCCGCAAGAAGATGGTGGATATCCGCAAGGCTCTTCTGGCCGATGGATTCAGCGAGGAGAAGGTGAACAGCATCCACTGCCCGATCGGTGTCAAGATAGACGCCGAAACCACGGCGGAAATCGCGGTCAGCATTGTTGCGGAACTGATCCAGGCCAGGGCTCAAAAAGGAAAAAAATGAGCAGTAACGTTGCAGCCCTGATACTGTCGGCGGGTTTTTCATCACGCATGGGTGATTTCAAGCCTCTGCTCCCACTGGGAGAAATGACGGTTCTGGAACGGGCTGTTTCTCTTTTCAGATCCTCGGGCGTGGAAGACGTGCGTGTCATTACCGGTTTTCGTTCGGAAGAGCTGGAACCGCTGCTGACACGTCTCAAAGTCCGGAATATTGTCAACACCCGTTACCGGGACGGTATGTTTACCTCGGTGATTGCCGGTGCGGAAACCATCGGCAACGGGGTGGATGCCTTTTTCATTCTTCCGGTGGATATTCCGCTGGTCAGACCGGCCACCATCCGCTGTCTGCTGGAAGCGCATGACCCTGGCAACGATGTGCTCTATCCCTGTTTCCAGGGACTGCGCGGTCATCCGCCACTGATTAGCGCCAGGCATGCCAATGCAATCGTCAACTGGTGTGGCGGCAACGGTCTGCGGGGAGCATTGGCGCAATGGGAAACAGGCTCGCAAGAGCTTGAAGTTGCCGACGAACATATTCTTAATGACATGGATACGCCCGAGGCCTATGGCAGATTGCTCGAGAAGGTTAAACGCTACGAGACCCCCACCGAGGCTGAATGCATGGCGCTCTTGAACAAGGTCTCGGCCAGCTCCGGCATCATCAGCCATGGCCGGGCCGTGGCCGATCTGGCTGTGTTGTTTGCACGAAAACTGAATCTTGCAGGCTACGGACTGGATATTAATCTTCTGACCGCTGCCGGTTTGCTGCACGACCTTGCCAGATCCGAGACAAACCATGCCCAGGCAGGAGCTCGTCTGTTACGGGAAGCAGGATTTGGCACAGTGGCGGATCTGGTGGCCAGTCACATGGATCTGGAGCCAAGCGGAGAAAAGGAGATCAGCCTCAAGGAACTGTTGTATCTGGCGGATAAGCTGATGCAGGGAGAGCGCCGCGTCACCCTGGCGGAGCGGTTTCAGGCCGCGCTGGAACGGCATGGCCATGACCCGGTCATTTTCAGAAAAGTAACCGATCGCTTAAAAGCGGCACGTATCATAAAAACACGCCTGGAAGCCACATTGGGGTGCTCCATGGAAGAGGTCATCAATATACCATGAGTGAAAACCGGAACAGCGCCTATCCAACAACCATTTATCTTATGCGGCACGGCGATATCCGCCAGGATAACGTCAAACGTTACATCGGCCAGGCAGATATTGCGCTCAATGCACTTGGCCGCGCCCAGGCAATCAGCTGGCGGCAGGAGTTGGCCGGAATTCCCCTGCGACGCATTTACTGTAGCGATCTGAGCCGCTCCCATGAAACCGCCTGCATTATTGCGGAGGGAAGAAAAGCTCCGGTCCAACCGCTCTCCAAACTACGGGAGATCAACCTGGGAGCCTGGGATGGACAGGCAATTGACGATGTTCGTTCGCACTATGTGGGGGAGTACGAAAAGCGCGGAGCAGACATGGTCTATTACCGCCCGCCGGCTGGGGAATGTTTTGCCGATGTGGCTGCCAGGGTCATTCCGCTGTTCGAGGAGATTGTACGCAATTCATCGGGTAATCTGCTGATCGTCGGTCATGCCGGTGTCAACAAGGTCATTCTCTGCCATATTCTCGGCATGCCGCTGGAAAATCTTTTTCGCTTGCGGCAGGATTACGGCTGCCTGAATGTGATTGATTGCGGCAGGGAGAAAATGAGGCTGCGGGAGATGAATCTGGACAGTCTGGCTGTCAGGCGGGTCATTGCCGAGGCAGCGGCAGGAAAACAGGAACATTTCCCAACCCTGAATGGTGACGACACTCCTTCACACTCCCAGAGCAGCTTGGTTGATATCAGCCATGAACTAATCACAACCAAAGAGGTCCGGTTAACATGAAAGGCAATCAAAACGGCATCAGCCGTTCCGCCAAAAGATAATCCACATCCACATATACCCCAAACACGCTACCGCGATCTTTATGTTTTCTTGATATGCGAACAGCTTATCTTGACACCGTCTTTATGCGTTTCCTGACATTATAAATAACTCGGACCCGGAAATTGTTCTGTACCTATACAAACTATCCGGGGCGTCTCCAGGATTTATACTGCAAAAGAGGAATCGGCATGGGATTAAACGAAGACGCAGCAAACAGGAATTTTTTTCAAAAGCTGGTCCGGACTATCTTTGGGGCGCCCAAGCACCTGAAAGATCCGCACCTGTTCCACAAAATGTCGCTGATTCCGATCCTGGCCTGGGTCGGTCTGGGAGCCGACGGTCTTTCCTCGTCGGCCTACGGTCCCGAAGAGGCTTTCAAAGCACTGGGGCATCATACCTATCTGGCCATCCTGCTGGGACTAACCACCGCCGCAACGGTCTTCATCATCTCCTACGCCTATTCGCGCATCATTGAACATTTTCCCCATGGAGGCGGGGGCTATATCGTGGCCAGCCACATGCTGGGAGAAAAGGCCGGTGTCGTCTCCGGCAGTGCCCTGCTGGTGGACTACGTGCTGACCATTACCGTCTCCATTGCCGCCTGCGTGGATGCCATGTTCAGCTATATCCCGCAACATTTTCACCATTTCAAGGTCCCCGCGGCCTGTTTCCTGGCAGTCGTGCTGATCGTTCTCAACATCCGGGGAGTCAAGGAATCCATTTCGGTAATGGCGCCGATCTTCGCCGCCTTTGTTGTGACTCATGTCCTGATGCTGCTGGATGGCATCTTTACTCACACCCACCGTTTTGCTCCTCTGGCCGGAGAATTTAAAACAGGCCTCAGTCACGACCTTTCCACCATCGGTATCTTTGGAATTTTGATGCTGTTCCTGCGGGCCTACTCACTGGGAGGCGGTACCTATACCGGTATCGAGGCGGTTTCCAACGGTTTGCAGATCATGCGCGAACCGCGGGTGAAGACCGGCAAGCGGACCATGATCTACATGGCCACCTCGCTGGCCTTTACAGCCGGCGTTCTGTTTCTCTGTTACGCACTGATCGGTGTCAGGCCGGTTGCCGGAAAAACCCTCAATGCAGTGCTGGCCGATGGCCTCTTTGCCGACTGGCCCATGGGGCACTGGATCGCTTTTGTCACCATCTTCTCGGAAGGCGCTTTACTGCTGGTGGCGGCCCAGACCGGCTTTGTTGATGGACCGCGAGTCATGGCCAACATGGCGGTGGATTCCTGGTTTCCGCACCGTTTTGCGGCCCTGTCCGTGCGACTGACCATGCGCAACGGCATCATGCTGATGGGACTGGCGGCCATTGCACTGCTGATTTATACTGGTGGATCGGTTGATGCGCTGATCATCATGTATTCCATCAACGTTTTCGTGACCTTCTCTCTCTCCCAATTGGGCATGTCGCGGTTTTTCATCCAGCGGCGCAAGGAAGATCCAAAATGGCTCCAACACCTGAGCGTGCACCTGGTCGGTCTGATCCTGTGTGCCACCATTCTGGTCATCACCACCGTTGAGAAGTTTGCCGAGGGGGGCTGGCTGACACTGCTGATCACCTCGTTGGTGATCTGGCTCTGCTACCTGATCAAAAGTCATTACACCAGAATCCGCAAAGGGGTTGCACAGTTGGATGAAGTACTGCTGGACTTTCCCATCACTCATCCCTATAACGACGCTCCGCTCAATAAAAACGATCAGACCGCCATTCAGCTGGTTTCCAGCTACAGCGGCTTTGGCGTACACACCCTGCTTTCCATCCTTACAACCTTCCCCAAGACTTACAAGAACGTTATTTTCGTGTCGGTAGCGGTGGTTGATTCCGGTTCCTTCAAGGGAGCCGAAGAGGTGGAAGCGCTGGAGAAATCCGTTAAGGACGGGCTGGAAAAATACGTTACCCTGGCCCGGCGGCTCGGCTTTGCCGCCGAATACCGCATGGAGACGTCAATCGATGTGGTTGAAGGGGCGATTGATCTCTGCAAGGAGATTCATGATGAGTATCCCCGCTCGACGGTATTCACCGGCCAGCTGACCTTCCGGCTGGAGAAATTTTACCATCGTCTGCTGCACAACGAGACCGCTTTTGCCATTCAGCGCCGTCTGCAATGGGACGGCCTTACAACGGTGATCCTGCCCATACGGGTCGGAGCATGATACCAGGGGAATAGAATGCGGCCTGATCAACACCGGTCATGCTTGCCCGGTTGACAAGCAAACCGGGTCAGACTGCCTCAGGCCATATTTTTTCGAGAAAGATTTTGATTAGACAGGTTGTAATCAGACCGAGGTATGCGCCGGCAATTACGTCGCTGAGAAAGTGGTAGTCCGTGACGATCAGGGCCACAGCCAGAACCAGTGTGAGTCCAATGGAGATGGATCGATAGCGGGGGTAGCAAAACCAGGTCGCGGCAAAAAAAGCAGTAAAGACGGCCATGTGTCCCGAGGGAAAACCGCTGTAATCCGCCCCGCCGTTGAACCAGTGAAAGTCGTAGCTCACCTGGTTTGCAAGCCAAACCCGCGTATTTATCCTTCCAAAAACGTATTTGAAGAGCCCTTTCAGGAAATAGGCAACGAGGATGGCGCTACCGGCGAGTTGGGAAAACCGTGCGTGTTCGTTGATGATCCCCCTGCGTCTGAGGATAAGGTAGTTTCCCCAGAGAAGGCAGCTGCCAAAACAGACCAACAGGAAGAGAACATCCGGAATATTCGAGGCGCCGGCCTGCAACAAGTCGCTTGACTTTAGCAACTCCATGGCAGCCAGGGCAATTCGCGCGTCGAGAAAACGCCAGCTGGCCAGAACGGCCAGGACAATGAGTGGAAAGCACCACGCCACTATTTTCGGATTCATCAGAGCAGTTCGCGCCAGCCGGGAACAGCCTTGGCAAACTCCTCCTGAAATGCGGGCCGGCGGAGATTGTCACGCTTTACCTTGCCGGCAAAGGATTTCCAGCGTTTTTCATCCTTCACTATATCCACCAGCATGTGCCGGACCTTGAGCATGACCTTGGCTCGCTCAGCATACTCCTTGCGGGCGGCATTGCTGTTCAGGTTGCCAAGCCCGGAAAGGTAATAGGTCAAAATCTGCTCGGGATAATGAGGTTCCAGCTCTTTGGCCGTCCTGAGCGCATCATTTGAATCCCAGGAATGGCACGGATACCTTGCTTCAAGCAGCGCTCCCAACGCCTGCTCGTATTCCTTGCGATACATCCGGATCTTAAGGCGTTCCGAAACCCAGGCCTGATCCAGACATACAAGCAGCTTGGGCTCGAAAACACCCCATTCTTCGGCCGTGCAGATCTTCTCAAAGGATTTGTACTTGTCCAAGCTAAGGCTGTCGGCTGTCTGTTCATACTGCAAAGACAGATAACGCTCCCTGTCGCCCTCTTCATAGGCGCGATCAGCCAGGAATGTCCGCAACTCATCCATACGCCCCTGCCCTTTCTTCATCCCCTCTTCAGCCACTGCCAAGGCATCCGCGCGATTTCCTTCGTTCCAGTAGAAAGTTGCGAGATCGTAATAATCTCCGCCATAGACCAGTTTTTTACGGCGCAGGTCCAGATATTTCTGCCGGTCCCCCAGCTTGCGATAAATTCTGCGGGCATGATCCATCGGCCATTCCCTGTTCAGTGATTCCAACGCTTGCGCTAGGCGCCGCCAGTCCTCGTCAGTGTAGCAGGCTGCATAGGCCAGCTCGTAGAGCGAATCATCCATGCCTGCATTGCCGCTCTTGATGAACGGCAGCAGATCATTCAGGAGTCCCAGGCGAATCGCTTCTTCTATCTGCCTGCCTTCCAGCTTCTGCTGAATCTCGTGCAGAAGAGTTGCGACCTGATCCTCGGTCTCGTAGTCACCGCCGCCATAGTCATCCAATTCCTCCAGGCCGGGGTACAATTCCCACCAGAGCGACATGACAATCTCACCTTCCGAACTGGTTTTCTGGGCAGCGGTGAGTGAGATATGTTTCTTCAGATAGTCAAAGCACTCGCGCCGCACATCGGGACGATCTTCCGCAATCCCGGTGATCAGCTTGATCAACGTTTCCTGTTTAGCCACCTCCAGCAAGTCTATCAGAGGATCAAGCTGTTTCTTCTTCTTTGCCATATCATACCTCCGAGTTGAAATGTGGACTCAGTAAAACGAGAGCCCTGAAATACGTACCCCTGTATCATGTTTTTTCAATGGATAACCGGCCTCCCGCCATGCATCGACGCGCCTACGGATGCCCAATCACCGATAAACCATGATTCCAGAGCACGGCAGGCAATCCGCACTGTAGCGTCCGGTTTTCCAGCTTCCCGGCAGAGTCCAGAAAGATTCTGCTTAATGATACGGCAATCCGCACTATCCTGATCCCGCAATACTACAAAAACACTATTCGGTTTCAACCACCCTCGCATACGGCGAACCATCCGCTTTTCCAGGTCTTGTTTCCCTTCGAAAACGAGATACTCGACAGACACGTCCGGTGGAAGAATGGATGGCAGAAACCCTTGCAAAGCATCTTGGGCAGAGGGCTCTTCCAAAAGAAAAACAAGCGTCTTCATTTGGGATTCACCCCTCTGAAAAGACCTTCCTTCCAGAGATAGCCCATTTGATCACCTTGCGACATGTACTCGGCTAACTGTGGATCGTCCTTTGCCCTGAGAACCTGTGTAAACCCTTTTTCTTTTACCAGGAAGAAAACTTCATCAAGCTGAATGGCATTCAGAAAGTCCGGCGAATGAGTCGAGACAAGTACCTGGCCGCCCCGGATGGAATAGGATCGGAATTCTTCGGCCAGCTCCCACAGAAGAGATGGATAGAGTTGATTTTCTGGTTCCTCGACGCAAAGCAGGGGGTGCGGATTTGGATCATAAAGCAGGACCAGATAAGCCAACATTTTGATGGTTCCATCCGAAATAAAACGGGCCAAAATGGGATCCTCGAATGAACCGTCCTGGAATTTCAGCAGTACCCGCCCCTCCTCGGTAGTTTTTGCCTCTACATTGTCAATCCCCGGTATTCTCGCTTTTATCTTTTCAACAATTTTGTCGAAGACCGGCTTTTTATGATTAAACAGATATTCGATTACCAGTGATAAATTTTCACCCTCCCGGGAAAGGTGCTCTGCGTAACCGGCCTCCTGTTCGGGCCGTGCGCGACTTATGTGGAAATCGGACAGATGCCAGTTCTCAATCAGATTACCCAGGGCCACTACTGCGGGGAAACGCTCAAACTGGGCCAACCCCTTAATGGCAAGGATGTCGGGGCTTTTGAGCGTCTGGGCCTCACGCAGCAGGTCTTTTTCATCCTTCACAGATTCAAGTTCATTGGTTACAGCCTCACCCTGGCCATAGCTGAAATCGAGAAAATGCCACGGCTGGCCGCCACTACCCCGG
>WSSedB1CaDRAFT_10000862_pt1 | contig 12358 bp, 9 predicted proteins | sample WetSurSB1Cattail_FD_9460 | JGI IMG/M metagenome (IMG submission 9460)
TCTGGGTAAGCCAGGCTCTGATTTTACTTTTCGCCTTGGAAGTTTTTACCATTTCAAGCTGATTTGCTGTCGGATGGGCCTGAGGATTGGTAAGAATATCAATGATCTGTGTATTTTTAAGCGGGATTGAAAGTGGTATAATTTTCCCGTCAGCTTTTGCACCGACTATTTTTTCACCTATTGCTGAATGCACGTGATACGCAAAATCTATAGCTGTCGCCCCGGCAGGCAGTTCAACGACATCTCCTTTTGGAGTGAATACAAAGATTTCGTCTCCAAGAAGATCATTTTTAAGTGTATTGAAAAACGTCTCATCGTTTATATGATCCATACGAAGTTCGCGAAGCTGATTTATAATGGAAAGGTTTTCAACATCAACCACGTCATGGGTCATCCCCTTTTTGTATAACCAGTGACTTGCGACACCATGTTCTGCTACGTTATGCATATCAACCGTTCTGATCTGTATTTCAAGCGGCTTTCCTTCATACATTACGGTTGTATGCAGCGACTGGTACCCATTGGATTTCGGCATCGCGATATAATCCTTGAACCGTCCGTCAAGAGGCTTCCATAAACTGTGTACAATGCCCACCAGCGTATAGCACTCAGATACGGTATTACAGATAATACGAAGCGCAAGCAGATCGTACAGTTCTCCGGCTTCCTTATTACGTTTACGCATTTTCTGATATATTGAATAAAAATGTTTTGCCCGGCTGGTAATCGTAACATCCAGGCCTGCCTTTAAAGCTGCTTTCTGGATTGTCTGTACCGCCTTGTCAAGGTACTGAGCACGTTCGCCTTTTTTCTGAGCGACAATCGCTTTTATCTGCTGGAACACATCAGGATTTGTATATTTAAGGCTCAAATCCTCCATTTCGGTTTTTACGGTCGACATACCAAGCCGGTCTGCAAGCGGTGCCCATATATCAATAACTTCCTGGGCGATTGCCCGCTGGGCAGGAGGTTCAACCGATTTTATATTGCGCATCCGGTCAAGCCGGTCTGCAAGTTTTATGAGTATAACACGGACATCGTCTACCATTGCAAACAGCATCTTACGGATGGAGTCCGCCTGCTGAAGCGTATGATTCTTTATATTCAGATTGGTTATTTTCGTAGTGCCGCTTATAATCTGTAAAACAGTGTCGCCAAACAGGCTGCTTATTTCCCCGCTGCCGACACCTTCCACACTGAGAATATTATGAAACATTCCGGCTATAATACATTCCGCATCCATGTGGCTTTCAGCAAGAATTGATGCGACTCTGATAGGATGGAGATAATACGGTTTCCCGCAACCGCGCTTCAGACTTCCAGTCTTTTTATATAAAAATCTCCAGGCATCGTCGATACGCTTTCTGTCATCTTCCGTATAATCCGGAAACGTCCTGAAAAACGTCTGAAGCAGGACATCAGGATTCGTTTCTTCCGTATTCAAGGCAATATCGCTGACCATAAACCTACTCCCGGATAATAACAATAGCAGAAAACCGGAATATGGGCAATTATAAAGACTCCCTGAAAAAACATGACAGCCTGCTATAATATACAGTTGAGTGAAGCGTTTTCAAAAGTAACAGACATTTGAAAATGGCCCGAGTTATAACAAGTTATTATTCAGATATAACAGGATATTTTTGAGTCCTGCTGGTGATTTCATTATATTGAAACGGTATACTGAATCCTCGGGTAAAATTCAAGCTGAACTTATGCTACTGCTGATCAGATTTTACCCGATACCTTACAGGAGTCCGGCATGAAAAATCGGAAGAACTTCGTATTTTTATTTTTACTTACTCTGTCATCTGTACTCGTTCCGGCTGGCGCACAGGAGCAGAAAAAAGCTTCAAAAACACTGACCGTTGAAGATGCGGAAAAAATTGCTGTTGAACAGAATATTACCATCAAAAGGAATCAGATAACCGTGACCGCAGATAAGCGGGCGAAGGATCACTCATGGAACAGCATCAGTCCGACGCTCACTGCCGGTGCAGGGCTGACTAAACCGAACGATTCTTCATATTACAGTTATGACTGGACGCGCTATGCAAGTGCAGGAATCAGTATTTCGTTTGAATCGTCACTGTTCGCAAGTATCAAAAAGGCCCGCCTGAATTATGAAGAAGGCCTGATTACCTATGAAGAAGCATGCAGAAGTGTTCAGCTGGATGTCCGCTCATCTTTCTACGGACTCCTTTACGAGCAGGAAAATGTTGCATTGCAGCAGCGGAATCTGGAAACCGCAAAACAGCAGTACGAAACGAATCTGTCTAAATATCAGAATGGAAGGGTTTCTCAGATCGACGTTTTGACCGCACAGGTTACGTATGAAAAGCTGAAACCGACCGTTGAATCCGCAGAAATAACAGTTCAGAACGACATGGAATCTTTCAAACAGTTACTGAATATGGATCTCGACACGGATATAACCCTTTCCGGTTCTCTGGATGATATTATTGCGCTTGGTGCGGTTTCTCTGGGGAATGCAAAGGTTGACGATCTTGTGGAAAAAGCAACAGCTGTAGCAACCCTTGAAAAACAACTTGAAATTGCAGAAACCGCCGTCTCAGCAGACCGCTTCAGTGCGTACGGTCCTACGGTTACCGCGGGCTGGACATATAAACCGACAGAAACGAATAAAACTTCAGGCGATCCGAATGATACAGGTACACTCTCTCTGGCTGTTTCAATACCGCTTGACGGTTATCTTCCCTGGTCGGAAAAGGCCGATACTATAGCAACCGCAAAAGATACCGTTGCAGACCTCAAACTACAGCTGCAGAATGAAAAAACAACGGTGAAGGTAAATATACAGAATTACCTCAGACAGATACAGCAGGCTCAGACAACCGTCAAATCTCTTCAGGCAAATATCGGTCTTGCCCAGCAAACCTATGATATGACCCTCGAAGCATATAATCATGGAACAAAAGATCTGCTCAGCCTGCAGACAGCTTCTGATTCGCTGCTTGAGGCAAAAGTAAGTCTGAAATCGGAAGCATATACGCTGATAAAGGCAATTCTGAATCTTGAAAATACGACAGGCGTACAATTTGGTACGCTTGGAAAATGATCCCATTCTTTAGAAGGAAATCGAATATGGCAAAGAAAGGAACACCGAAAAAAATTATTATTACTTCGTTAATTGTTACATGTATTGTAATAGTCTACGTAATTATTGCTGTAAAAAGCAGTGGAAATACCAGCCGGAACAAACGTAAAGTAAGCCAGACAACGTTTTCTGTAAAAACGCAGGAAGCAAAAATTACAACGCTTCATGACTATATCCAGGCAAATGGAGAAGTAGAGGCACAAAGTTCCATTGAGGTATTTCCGGATATCGGCGGTAAGGTTGTAGATGTCAGCGTTTCACTTGGGTCTCCGGTAAAGAAAGGACAGGTTATCGCAAAAATTGATCCGTCAGAACCAGGGTCGAAATATGCACTCAGCCCGGTTACAGCTCCTATCAGCGGAAGTATCGTTTCAACACCCTTGAAAGATGGAACTACCGTAACTACAAGCAGTTCCATTACCACTATAGGCGAAGTCAAAAATCTTCAGATAACCGCTGAAATACCGGAACGGTATGTCGCGCTCCTTAAAACAGGCCTTTCTGCAGATATTACACTGGAAGCATACCCCGGAGTTATTTTCACAGCAACAGTCAGCCGTGTTTCTCCGGTTGTCGATTCATCGTCAAGGACAAAAGAAATTATCCTCACCTTTGACAAAGATGATGACAGAATTAATGCCGGTATGTTTGCAAAAATAATACTGTATACCGTCAACTACACAGGAACGGTTGTTATCTCGGAAGATGCTATTGTCACTAAAAATGACAAAAAATATGCATATGTCATTACAGCTGATAACAAGACAGAACAACGGGAGCTGACGCTCGGCAATTCCGTCGACGGTCTCTACCAGGTACTTTCCGGTGTTACGGAAGGAGAAAAGGTCGTTATCGAAGGAGTCAGTACGCTTTCAAACGGAGTTTCCGTAAAAGATATTACAAATGCTGTAAACACTACATCGACAGCCGAAACCGATGTGGATGAAGTGCCGGCACAGACAAAAAACAGCATCCAGAGCGGAGGGAAATAAATGAATATATCTCAAAAAACACTTTCCCATCCGGTGATGATGCTCGTTATATTTTCCCTGCTTTGTATTATGGGGCTTTTTACTATGAAAAAAGTCGCAATCAGCCTCTTTCCAGATGTAGACAGTCCATATATCATGATCTCAACAACGTATGAAAATGCAGGCCCCGAGGCAGTTGAAAAAACTGTCACAAAAATACTCGAAGATTCGCTGGTCAGCGTAAACAATCTCAAGAACATCACATCGACATCATCTGAAGGCAAAAGCCTTATTATGATCGAATTCGAATATGGAACCGATCTCGATGTCGCGACTACAAATGTCCGTGATAAAATTGACCGGGTTACCGACGATTTGCCCGACGATGCAGAAAGTCCTCTTATTTTCAAAATGGATGCGAACTCGATGCCAATCATGCGTATTGCCGTACGTGGCAACCGGACAAATGATGATTTGAAGGAAATAGCCGAAGACAACATCGAAGATACTCTTGAACAGGCTGATGGTGTTGCAGAAGCATCCGTTTCTGGTGGACGGGAAAAAATCGTGCGTGTAGAATTATCCCAGAACAGGCTATCTGCATACGGACTTACGCTCAGCACAATTAAAAGCAGCCTTTCAAAACAGAATCTTGAACTTGGTGGAGGTAAGATCAATGAAGGAAAAAAAGACTACATTATCCGCACAACCGGAGAATTTTCCAGTGTAAACGATATCAACAACACAGTTATCGAAACGGTAAACGGATATGATGTAAAACTGAAAGATATCGGCAATGCCTTCATGGGGTATGAAGATAAAACATCTGAAGTCTACATCAATGGCGAACCGGGTGTCTATGTATCCATAACTAAGCAGTCCGGTACTAATTCTGTAACCGTTGCAAATGCTGTTTACAAAAAAATGGCGGAACTCAAACAGACGCTGCCATCAGATATAACGCTTGATATCATTGCGGATGATACAAATACAATCCGTGATACTATTCAGACCCTGTTTGATTCGGCATGGCAGGGACTGCTGCTTGCAGTCTTTATACTGTACATATTTCTTTCCAGTTTCAAAAGTACTATCATCATCTCGATATCGATACCGCTTTCTATCATCATTACATTGCTGGCTATGAATTTTGCAGGTATTACGCTGAACATGATGACCATGACAGGTTTGATACTGGGTGTCGGTATGATTGTTGACGCATCCATCGTCATGATAGAAAATATTTACGTGTACCGCACACGGGGAGCAAAACCGAAAGTAGCCGCCATACTCGGTTCTCAGGAAATGATGATGTCTGTTATTTCCGGCAACCTCACGACAATCTGTGTATTCATACCTTTTCTGCTTTTCATAAAAGATCTTGAAATGATGGGACAGATGTTCAAAGGTATCATATTTACTATTGTTATAGCACTTGCATCAAGTCTTTTCGTTGCTATATTTCTTGTTCCTGTCCTTGCGGGATATTTTCTGCCGCTTACAAACCGCGCCGAAAATCCGGTAAAAAATCCGTTTCTGATCTGGCTCTATGGGTTGTTCCAGGGCATGCAGGATAAAATCACTTCCGCCTACCGCAATGCGCTTAAAACAGCGCTTGACCACAGAGCCGTAACGATGACCGTAGCTTTCTGTGTTTTGTTTATCTCATTTGCACTCATTCCAACGATGCGCATCAATATGATGTCAAACAGCCAGGACGATTCGGTAACACTGAATGTAACACTACCGGCGGGCACGAAACTTTCCGAGACAACAACGGTGCTCAAACAGTTTGAAACTATCGTCAAAAGCGAAGTAAAAGGATATTCAAATCTTATAATCAGTGTCGGTACCGGAGGCAATCATAAAAGTACGTCCGGGACATACAAGGGATCCATTTCAATCCGTCTTCCTGACCTTGATAAGCAGATTGATACTGCCGAAACGATACAAAAGAAACTCAGGGCACATTTTACCGATTTCGCCGATGCAGAATTTTCTTTTGATCAGGGATATTCAAAACAGATGACAGGAGATGACCTTGACATTGCAATCCGATCCGATGATCTTACAGCTGCCATGAATACGGCAAAACAAGTAAAAGCTGTCATGGGGAAAATCAGCGACATCGGAGAAATTACCGTTGATACGGAAAACGGACTGCCACAGGTAGAAATCGTTATAGATCGTTCCCGGGCATATTCATTCGGTGTCGACGTAACAACCATAGCAGACGAAATCTACTATGCAATAAATGGCAAGACGGTTACCTCATATCGCAATAACGGTAAGGAATATGACGTAGATATCATGTACCAGCCGAGTGACCGCAAAAAAATCACTGATCTGGACACGATTTACGTAAAAGGCACGAACGGTATGGTAAGCGTTGCGAATTTTGCTACGCTTAAAAAGGGTCTTGGACCTGTCAGCATCGGACGCAAAAACCAGAGCCGGATCGTTCACGTAACTGCCGATATCGTCAGCACAACAAATGCAAACATTGTCGAAAACAAAATCAAACAGGGCATTGCAAACAGCTTTATTATCCCTGACAATGTATCGGTAAGTTATGAAGGTTCCTGGAAGGATATAAAAGAACAGGGATCTGTATATCTGCTTATCATAGCGCTTGCCATCATTCTGGTATTCGGCGTCATGGCAGCCACTTATGAGTCATTTAAGGCTCCGCTTATCAACATGACTACCATTCCGTTCTTTCTGATCGGTGTTGTATTGATTTATAAACTGTTCGGACAGGCACTTTCCATTATGTCCATGATCGGTCTTATTATGCTGGTTGGCATCGTCGTCAATAACGGTATTATACTCGTTGATTATACAAACCTGCTGATAGACCGTGGTTTTAAGATGAAAGATGCATGCCTTGAAGCAGGAGCAAGCCGTTTGCGCCCGGTTCTTATGACAACGCTTACGACAATTCTCGGAACATTACCTATGTGTTTTGCAACACAGGGTATGTCAGCAATGATTCAGCCGATAGGTCTGGCGGTTGTAGGCGGTCTTACTTCAAGTACATTTGTAACTCTGTTCTTTATACCGGTATTATATACATTCGTCATGAAAGAAAAACAACAGACAAAAAGCAGAATCAAACTTCCTTTGACCAACGAAGAAATAGCTGCTGCAAATGCTGCCGATGACAGTACAGAAGAAAAATCGAAACGGGAAACCAGAAAACAGTCACACAAAAATCCAAAAAAAACAGACAAAACAGGAGATGAATGATGTACAGAGCTGAAATAATAGCAAACCAGTCCGTACAGGAAGATATCACGGAACTGCTCGAACAGACTGTCCCTGATATCCTGTACACAATTGTCCCCCTTGTACATGGACGCGGCAAAAAAGACCGCAAACTTGGAACAACGAGCTGGCCGGAAACCAATTTTCTGTTATTTTCATATATTGAAGATAGAAAGATCATTCTGTTTAAAGCCGTAATCGAAGCCGTCAAAAACAGATTTCCCAATGAAGGAATAAAACTTTTTCTGCTGAAATCGGAAGAATAACCAAAACCGCCGCACGTATAAAAAACAATACTTCACTGAGGCGTTTATAAAAGTCAGACTAGTTTTGAAAATGGCTCCACTGGTAAAAAAGGTATACTCCAAATCCGGGGTATACCTTTTTATTTTTGATTTATTTTTTCTGACAGTGAATCCACGTCAGTTCATGCTTATTGTAATTAAGATGGACAACCCGGCTGTCCGTGATTCCGGCAAACTTCGACACAGTATTCCAGTCTGCGCTCCCCTGCATTTTTATTGTGCAGATCATGTTCCGGGTAAGACCGCTTTCAAGCCACATCTGAACCCATGCATATAAACGTTCCGGATAGCAGATAACATCACTGAAGACCCAGTCAAAAACACCCAGATCCTGCGGCTTAAGCGTAAAAGCATCATGCGCCTGAAATGTAACAAGAGGATTCGCCATCAGTTCCGGCGCAAGCTCAGAACGGTCAACGGCAAGAACTGAAGACCCCAGACCGGTAAGTACCCAGGTCCAGCCTCCCGGGCATGCACCTGCGTCAAAGCACCGCTGCCCTTTTCCCGGAAATTCAACTCCGAACAGATAAACTGCCATGGAAAGGCTTTCCTGCAGCTTAAGATACGCCCTGCTCGGAGGACTTTCGTGATCTTCTTCAAACTGTATACTGCCCGCAGGAATACTGCTGGAAGTAACTGCAGAAGCTATAAGCGTATTTTCATCTATAAGTGTATATAAACCGACAGGACTATGCGGTACGGACAGTGGAAATTTTCTGATTTTCAAATTGATATATGGAAGTTTTTCCTGAATAAAACCTGCACGTCTGAACAGCTGGTACTGATAGGAAGCCCAGTTCCGCTGTATCGCTTTCAAGGCACCTGCAGCATCACTGATGGAATCGAAATGGAGCAGAAACGGATCAAGCATAGCTGTTCTGCTCCAGTAGGGAATACCGTCGGTACAATTCCAGTCAGGATAATACAACAAATCGCCATATGAAATTCTTTTTCTCCCTGAAGAATTGAAACGTTCACCGATTTCAGTTTCGAGGAAGCCGGACATTTCAGGAAAAGACAGAAAAGCAGACCCGGGAAGTTTTTCTATACGAACAGGCATACTCTGCCGTCCAGGATTTTTTCAGAATCTTCGGTATCAGAGTCTTCTTCATCCAGCATTTTTATATAAGCATTCAGACGGGCAGTATCAGGTGAACGCAGTACCTCAAAACCGATTTCCGTATAACCGTTGGCTTCCTGAATCCACTGCGGATGACACAGAAGAATAAAAACACCGGCATTCCGCTTACGGGAGGGACGTATTTTTAATTCGTAATCATTATCAATATCTATCTTAACGGATAACGGGAAACGTACTCTGCAGCCATGAAGGCTGATATCTTCAAGTACACCAGGAAGAAGGCTGATGTCGGGAGCATCCACACGCCCGCAGTCAGCAAACCTCGGCAATTTCCTGCTTACTATACTCATATACTTTAGTATGCGCTTTTTAGGCCTTATCGTCAAGTCACGCTGTCCGGACATCATAACTGCAGACAGAATCGAAAACTTGATTTATTTATCCGGGCGATGTATCATATAAGTATGACATTCGATCAGGCTTTAATTGCGCTGAATATCAACAGGGAGGAAACTCTCCGTCGTTTTTCGGGAAATATGGAACTGATGAAGCATTTTATTCTCCAGTTCCCGCAGGACAAAACATTCGATCAGTTCCAGAAAGCCTATAAAGAAGAAAACTGGAAAGATGTTGAAAATGCAGTACATACCCTTAAAGGAATAAGCGGAAACCTGGGATTTACCGCAATGTACGGATTGACAACAACGCTCGTTACCCATATCAGAGCCGGTGACTATGAAGAGGCAAAAAAGTTTGCGGCAGAACTAACCGACTGCTGTAAAAATGTTATAAAAATAATCGGGCAGATCAGTTAAAGTGTCGCAGAATTTGCTTATGAAAGATAATCATATACCCGGAATACAAAAAAAATTACTTATCATTGACGATACTGAAGTAAACCGGGTTCTTCTGCGGGAAGCATTCTGTAAAAGCTTCAATATTCTGGAGGCGGATAACGGCATAAAAGGGCTCTCTCTTTTTAAGAAAAATGAAACACAGCTTGCGGCTATCTTCCTGGATATTATCATGCCGGAACTGGACGGTTTCGGAGTCCTCCTGGAACTTGAAAAACATGATGTGCTGCGGCGTGTTCCTGTCTTTCTGATTACCACAGAAGCAAGTGACTCCGTGGTAGACCGTGCCTACAAGTACGGGGTTGTTGATGTTATTCCCAAGCCATTTAATATGGAAATCATCCAGCGCCGCGTCATGAATATCATCGAACTGTACAATAACAGAAATCAGCTTGAAACGCTGTTCAATCAGCAGATGCATGTTCTGTCCGACCAGGGTTTCCGGCTTCAGGAAAATCTGTGGTCCATTATTGAAGGATTAAGTGCTACCGTGGAATCCCGCAGCGCAGAAACCGGAAACCATATTGCACGCGTTAAAAACATTACAGGGGAACTGCTGCGTTCCCTTTCGGTAAGTCACCCGGAATATAACCTTACGGAAAGTAAAATCGAACTGATTTCCCGGGCTTCTGTACTGCATGACATTGGAAAAATATCCATACCGGATAAAATACTGAACAAACCAGCAAGCGAAGGCAGGCTGACTCCTGAAGAATTTGAAATAATGAAAACGCATACGACAAACGGATGCAAGCTGCTTGATTCCATAAAAGGAATCAAAAACAGCAGTATTTATTCTTACTGCTATGACATATGCAGAAGCCACCATGAAAAATGGGATGGCAAAGGATATCCTGACGGATTAAAGGGCAATGACATTCCTATTTCCGCCCAGGTCGTATCACTCGCGGATGTCTATGATGCGCTCATCAGTAAACGAGTCTATAAACCGGCCTTTTCACACAAGGAAGCTGTCAGAATGATAAATGACGGCGAATGCGGCATGTTCAATCCGGATCTGCTTGAAGGTTTTAACCGTACGATCGACAATATTTACGATAAGCTGTACCGGAAGGATTTTGACGGGCAAACCTTCAAAATATAAAAGAATGAGGCATTTTCACAACCCGTCTGATTTTTGAAAACGTCCCGGGTAATGGAAGATGTTTATACCATATCTGTCACATATTTTTTTACAGGAGGTCTTGAGGTATTATGAAAAAAAATGAAACAATAACATCCCTGCTTGACAGGCGCAGCTGCCGGTCTTACACGTCAGAGTCAATTGCAGCTGAAGACCTGGAAACTATTCTGAATGCAGGTCTGTATGCTCCAAACGGCATGGGAAAACAGTCCGCTGTCATGGTGGCTGTTACCAACAGGCAGATTCGTGACAGACTTTCAAAACTCAATGCGAAAGTTCTCGGTTCTGCTGCGGACCCATTTTATAATGCTCCGGTCGTCGTCGCGGTACTGGCGGACAGTGACTGCCGTACATTTATCGAAGACGGCGCCCTTGTTATGGGAAATCTGATGATTGCAGCACATTCACTTGGAATCGCGTCCTGCTGGATTCACCGTGCACGGGAAATATTCGATTCCCCGGACGGGAAAAAAATGAAAAAAGAATGGAATATTGCAGACAGCTATAAAGGAATCGGCCTGTGTATTCTCGGACATAAGGCAGATTCTATAAAAGCCCAGCCCAGAAGACAGAACCGGATCATAAACATAACATGAAAGACTCGTTCAGGGAAGTCCGTTGCTGCGAGCTGCATCAGAACTGGCAGGAATGTATAAAACGTGAAGTTCCGTTATATTCCCGCAATAACGATATCCGTTCGGAATTTGAACGGGATTATACACGTGTACTGCATTGCCAGGCATACAGCAGGCTGAAACATAAAACACAGGTTTTTTTTGCCCCTCATAACGACCATATCTGTACCAGAATGGAACATGTAAGTCATGTGGCATCGGTCTCTTCTACTATAGCAAAATATCTCGGTCTTAACGATCAGCTTACATCGGCTATAGCACTGGGACACGATATCGGACACGCACCTTTCGGACACCATGGAGAAGACTGCCTTAACAGCCTGATGGAACAGAAAGAAGGTACGAATGCTCCGAAAAAATTCTGGCACGAACGTAACAGCCTTTTTTTTGCCGATTACATCGAAACACTTCAGGATCCTGACGGAATTGAAAAACCTCTGAATCTTACCTATGCGGTCCGCGACGGACTGATATGCCACTGTGGAGAAATTGATCAGCAGGGAATCCGTCCGCGCAGCGAAACCATAGATCTGTATTCAATAAAACGTCCGGGTATTATACAGCCGTATACATGGGAAGGCTGCGTCGTAAAGGCAGCAGATAAAATCGCATACCTCGGCAGAGATATCGAAGATGCCCGCACCTACCATATTCTCGATATGGGTTCCTATCGCCAGCTCAGGGAAATAGTGGCTTCCACGCTGGGTTTCGACGACAAAGGAAAACATGCACTGCGCAGCGGCAAAGCGGTTAACACGACCGTTCTGATCAATGACCTTATCGTGGACCTTTGCGAACAGAGTTCCCCTGAAAAAGGCCTGTGTTTTTCTCCGGAATATTTTAATTTTATTGTCGCATTAAAACAGTTCAACTATTCGAATATATATAATCACTGGCGTCTGAACGAATTCCGCCAGTATGCCACGGATATCATAAAAACCATTTACCGGACGCTTATGCGTACACAGCCGTATGCCCAGAAC
>WSSedB1CaDRAFT_10000863_pt1 | contig 12358 bp, 9 predicted proteins | sample WetSurSB1Cattail_FD_9460 | JGI IMG/M metagenome (IMG submission 9460)
GATCTGTTCCTGTGGTGAAATGCACAAGGGGCATATCTGCTGGCTTACCCACATGGGACTCCTGAATGAAGTGCGGCACCTGACAGACAACCCGACAGTATCGTGCACCAAGTGTGGAGCCAAGGCAAACTTGCCTCACAACGTGTGTTTTCCATCACCTGACAAAGTATTAGATTGAGTGAACAGCATTGACACTAGAGTCGTTTGTGCAGGGGAATTTTGGGTACGTTTCCGGAATCGGCGGCCAAAAATGATAAAAGAAGCTGGATGCCTATCAGAGTGGGTAGTGCTGCAAGCATTACCGTACCGCTGGTTGCCACAACCCCTGTTTGCACAGAACGTATCCACGCCTTACTCCCAGCCAGGATGCCGAATAACAGGACCACAATTCCCAAAAACAACTCAAGAGACACCACACTGAAATCCCGCAGATAATAATTGTAGAAGATCCTCTTCAAAGAGTTCCGCATATGCTTGTAAGCAAACTCCGGAATGGAGCGCAAGGCATTCAGGTTGCTCTCCTCATCGGCGTACCTGGCAGGAAGCGGAACATCCATCACCACGGCACGGATTGTGTTGAGCCGAAACAGCAGGTCTGACTCAAAAAAATAACGCTTGTCGATTTTTTCCAGCGAAAGGCGTTCCACCACCTTGGCATGCACTGCGGTAAAGCCATTGGTTGGATCAAAGATATCCCAGTATCCGGTGGAAAATTTGGCAATAAACGACAGGGCTGCATTTCCCAGCAAACGCAGCAGGGGCATCTGCTGCACCCCTTCCAGATAATAAAACCTGTTTCCCTTCGTGTAGTCGGCATTACCGTTTATAATAGGAGCGATCAGCAGGGGAATATACCCCGGATCCATCTGCCCATCGCCGTCAAGCTTGACGACAACGTCGGCCCCATCCGTGATTGCCTGTCGATAACCGGTGATCATCGCTCCACCTACGCCGAGATTCATAGTGTGGAAGAGCACTGAAACGCGGGAATCGCTGCACCTATCCTTCACCAGCTTTCCGCTCTCCTCCGGACACGCGTCGTCTACCACATAGATCATATGAATATCGTCGCCAATAGTCCCGATCACCTCAAGGATATGTTTGCGAACTCGATAACAAGGGATTACAACAGCAACAGTCTTTCGTTTCCCGATTATGTGCATTGCCTCTCCCCCTCTATGTGGTGATTTCATAAACCACAACTCCGAGGCTTGAAGGTTCTTTATACAGCAGGTAGAGGCGTACTCCAGGGATTGGTACAAATTGTGCTTCATCCGCAGTCGGAAGATACAATACCGCGTCAGGGCTTTGGATGAGAGGAACAAAAAGCGGTCCGAATTGAGGCCGCATACCGGCCAGCATACCGTCAATGATAATATATCTGACCCTGTTTTTTCGGGCGGTGGCTATCATCTCCATCATATCAGTCTGAGGCATGCCGATATTTTCCATTTCGGCATAGAAGGATATTCTTCCCCAGCGCGTCATGATTCTCGAACCTGCAGGAAGCTGTTTTTTCAGGATTTCTCCGATGCGGCGCTGATCATAACGGCCACCGTCATCCGAAAAGTGATACGGTTTGTTGCGATCTGCTGGAATCTGACCAATAAACGAAGTTATGGTCAACAGAGAAACCACAATTACGGAAAGACGGGCTTTGCCGGAATATTTTGAAAATGCTTCCCAGGCGGTCAATGGCCGTAACATCCACTGTTCGGCTTGGCAGAGACCTTTCCCCGCCCACAGGAAGAGAATCGGCAGGTATGGCTGTAGGTACTCGGGGCCAACGAAGAAAAATATAATTATTATGCCGAGGGGCGCAAAAGATGCCAGCAGATACAGGCGCTGAGTTGTCTGCCCCAACTTCCACCCGCCAACAAAAAAACCAACCATCACTGAAACCCACATATACCAGGGAATCATCGTCTGGAGCGTCTTTGTAAGGTTTTTTACAGAGTTTATCCACATAAAACCGGGGTATGAACGAACCACCTCCAGAAAACCGATTCCCCTGAATCCCGGCTCATTTTTGAGATCAGGCCGCCCCAGATAGCCGCTCAGCGCATCGGCCAAGGTTGCCCCAACTTTGCCGGTCAGTTGCCACTGACCAGAAACTTGGTGAACCAGCATGATAAAGGGCAACAACATAAGGAAAAAAGCTGCGACACATGTTGCCGTCAGAATGAGACGCTGTTTCATCGTTCTGGTGTAGGAAAGCGGTAGTAGAAGCACTGGAGCCATGAGGATAAATGCTACCAGGGATTCCGGGCGGGTCAGATAGGATAGCCCGGCGACAGCTCCTGCAGCAATCGACCATTGCATTGTTCCGTGCCGGTAGGCACGCCACAGAAGCCAGTACCATGTGACAAGCAGGGTTATGTAAGTCGCCTGGGTCATTACCTCTCCAGCCCAAGAGCGAAGTGGCGGCCAGGCAATGACAAGGATACAGGCAATGACTCCGACTTTACGATCAAACATGTCACGGGCAAGCAAGTAGAGTGGCACGACCAGCAGACTTCCCATGACTGCCGATACAAGCCTTCCGGCTATTTCCGTACCGAGGCCCATAGTGCTTATGAGCGCTGTCAATGATGGATACACAACACCGTAAATGGTAAGGGGGGAAAGGTCGCCTCTGAGGAGACACCTTGCGGCCGTAACGTATCCAATGCCATCCGCGGAGATGACTCGGTAGAACGGGAGAAAATAAAGACGTACTGCAAGTGCTACAAGGAAAGCTGAAGCAAGAAAGAGAATCTCCCTGCGCATTGTAGTACTCTCATTTTCCATGTGTTTCTCCTTTTGATTTAATCCACGTTTTCGGGCGTATAGGCCCCGTCTTCTCTGTAGATGACCAGTGCGGAGGGACATACAGAGGGCGAAACGTCTGACTGTATCCAGCGAGACCGTTTCAGGTAACGTCTATCACCCGCCTGCGCCGCTGTAACCACTCTCGTACCAGTACAACCGCGAACAGCGCGAAGGAAGCCAGGGTCAGGTATTTACCGATCTTGAAGGGAAGTGGGTCAAAAATAAACTCTACGGTGTGTTTTCCAGGTGTCAGGTAGACGCCGCGCAGGATATAATTCACCGGTACGATGGGGATTTCCCTGCCGTCCACCCGTGCTTTCCAGCCCCGGTAATACTTTTCGCCCAGAACCAGCAGGGCATCGTGGGCAGGTATGGCGGTAAGGGTGATCAGTTCCCCTTCGTAACGGGTTACCTGAACATCTCCTGGCTGGATGTTGGGATGGAAGGGGTTGCCAAGGGAAATCCCAGCGGACCCCTCCACCAGGGCGAGGGTGCGGGGATTAAAGGATGGATTGGCGATTCCGGCCAAAATCTGTTGTGGATCATTCAACCGCAGAGTCGTCGGCACCAACCATGCCTTGGGCAGCACCCGCTGATTCTCGAGAACGATTTCACTGCCGTCGGGTGACTGGAAAACAGGTAGATATTTCTCACCCAGTTTGGGTTTATCCTGAATGTACTGTTCCTTGCCATACACGATGTATTTTACGTTCAACATGTCCGGCATTGATGAATCGAGGCTGAAAGAATCCAGAAAAGTTTGCCAGCGTACTTGCTGAACTGGCATCGGAATGAACATTACCGGGATCTGTTTCGAGGAGTAGGCCTCCGAACCGCTATTGAGTGGTAATACACGGTATTCCTTCGACTTTGTTGCCAGAAACTTGATCGTCGGGGTGGTGAAATTCCGTCTGCTTTCCTTTGGTTCCGGTACCAGGAACAGAAATTTCGCATTTACCCGCCCAACATCAACGACAAACAGACCTACCAGCAGCAGTGGCGCTAGGGATGCAATCCGGTTTTTGCATCTGGTGCAGAAAAACAGCAGTGCGTATCCGGCGGCAAAGGCGGAGGCTACGGCTGTCTCCAGCATAGCGTTGTTCCAGCGCTGGATAACAAGTTGTGGCCCCTGTTCATAGCGGGTTGGCTGAGAGAGCATCGGGAGCAGGCGCGTCATCCAGTAGTCCCTTGCGCCGTACTCCAGGATGAAGAGCAGCAGCAGGACAATCGGGATAACCGCCAGGCAGCGCAGGTAGGCCAGGAAGCGGGAATCGGAGCGGATCACTTCATCATCGAGGATATCGAGCCCGCGTGCAGTCAGGATGGCCAGCGATATCACCGGGATGAACATGATCATCTTAGGTACCCGGAAATGGTTGATCCCCGGGAAATGGTTATACAGGAACCAGTAGAACGGTGTGTATTTTCCCATGGAGAAGAGCAGACCGCCAGCCAGGCCGGCCAGCGCCAGCCAGGTATAACGGTCGCGGCGGAACAGCAGGGGCAGAGGCAGGAGCAGCCAGGGGAGCAGTCCCATGTAGTCGCAGGTCTGGGTAAAGACCATCCGCCCCCAGTAGTAGGAACGGATGTTGGCGGGGTTGTCGCCTGACTCCTGGCGCGAGAAGCCGAACAGGCCGGGGATGGCAAATGTTGCCAGTTCTTCCGGAGGGAACGACCAGGACATGGCTTCTTCCACGTCTAAACCACCTTTGCCCTGATTTGCGCCGCTTGCCACGCCACGGTTGGTGTCTCTGGACCAGTTTGCCAGAGGGATCAGATCCATGGAAACCGTAGTCAGAAAGAAAACCAGGGTGGCCATGTTCAGCAGAAACAGTCTGCCCGCCACCCGACGTTCGCTTCTCACTATCATCAGGTAGCGGATGAATGCGTAGAGGCCGATGGCGAGGCAAGTATAATAGGCGATCTGCCAATGGGTGTAAAAAAACTGTAGCGCCAGCACGAAACCGGTGGTGAGAAAGTAGTACAGTCGACGGGTCTGAAAACCCCGTTCCAGGAAATAGAATCCCCAAGGAGCTACACAGATCGTGGCGATCTTTAGGACGTGTCCGGCGTTGATTAGTGAGGCGTTCTCCGGCGCCAGGGCGAACAGCAGGCCGGCTGCCAGTGCCGCCAGCGGAGCGGCGCCAATGGCCCGGCACAGCATGAAGACACCGACGGCTCCCGCGAAAAGGTGGAGGACGATAAACCAAGCCACGCTGGCTGGAGGTGGAATCAGATGGTAGAGCAACCGCTGCCAGAAAAGAAAATGGTTTCCAAGCCCCCCTCCCTCCAAAGTGTTGCCGCTATTGTTGTAGATATCCCAGTCCGCATGGAGCTGGAATCTGAAAATGTCCCCGAAAGGTCGATTTATCATGCGCTGCACGGCCCAATAGTACTCGTTGATGATATCCGGTGCCCGGATAATCTTGTCGGTAAACAGTATGTTCCCGAAGCAGAGCAACAGGATGCCGAACAGTACCCCAAGAATCAGCAGGTTTTTTCTGCGATCAGTCATTGTTACCCCCGATTGTGCTTGGATAGGACAGCCTTGTAGACCTCAAGCGTTTCCTGGGCAGCCGCTTCCCATGAGAACATCTGTGCCCGTTTCAGCCCCGTATGCCGCATGGTTTTGCGTAGAGCTTCATCGCCGAGAACCAGTCGGAGCGCTTCATGCACCCGGCTTACGTCAGTGGGTGGCAGGGTTATGCCCGCGTCACCCACCACCTCGGGGAGTGATGTGGTGTTTGACGTGATCACCGGAACCCCGCAGGCCATGGCTTCCAGGGGGGGCAATCCAAAACCTTCGAACAGCGACAGGTAGACAAATACGCAGGCTCGATCATAGATGGAGGGCAACTCTTCATCAGGCACAAAGCCGGTAAAGAGTATTTCGTCATCAAGTCCGAGTTTGTGAATCCTTGTGAAGAGTTGGTCGTAAAGCCATCCTTTGCGTCCAACGATTACCAGCTTGTGAGGAACGTCCCGATCGCGTTTGAGCAGGTGAAACGCTTCGATCAGTGTTGCCAGGTTTTTGCGGGGCTGAATGGTCCCGACATATAGGATATAGTCATCGGGTAGATTGTGCTTGGCAAGGATCTTTTGAGTTGTTGACCGGTCCCGTTTTCCGCCCATGGCGGGATCGAAGCCGAGCATGATCGCCCTAATCCGCTCGGCCGCGACATTAAAATCGGCTATGATCTCCCGGCGGGCATGCTCCGAAACGGTAATTATGAAATCGCTGCGGCGTGCTGCAATCGGAATCTGAAGATGCCAGTAGAGCCGCGCTGCAAGCTTCTCGGTTTCGGGGTTCTTGAGCGGGATCAGGTCGTGCAGGGTCACCACCACCGGGCAGGGGGAGCGAAACGGAATGGCGCTCTTCGGGCAGTGCAGCAGGTCGATCCGTTCACGACGGCAGGCGGACGGCAGCAGCAAATGTTCGCGCCAGAGCCGTGCTAGGGGCTTTTTCCCGGGCAGCACGATCTCCTGCGCCCCAGGAAAACGACCGAGATGAGATTGATCATTGTAAAAAATCGTATACTCGTTTTCCTGATCGAACTTCAGCAGGGCCTCTAGCAACCCCAGTACATAGGTTCGTGGACCACCCTGAGTCGATATGGTTGAGGCGTCGATGGCGATACGCACGTGTCTTGCTCCGTAAATTTATTTTCTGGTCGGGTTGAAACGCGGGTGCAGCTGGAGCAGACTCTTCATTCCCGTCCAGCGCAAGAGGTTTTTTATACAGCCTTTGGCAACGCTATAGATAAACCAGAATCGGGCTTTTAGTGGGGAATAGCCCGCCCTGATGGAGATGTCAATCACTTCGCGTCTGGCGGCGACAAAATGGTCGTCGCTCGCACCTCCGTAGCGCATGTGAGCGAGCACGGCCGGGATGTAGTGAAAACGGACTCCAGCCAGATACAGTCGAAGAACAAGGTCGTAGTCCATTGCCAGACGCAGCGAGGTGTTGAACCCTCCCACTGTGGCATATGCCCGGCGGGAGACAAAGGTGGCCGGGTGATTGAGCGGCATTTCGTGCCAGATGCTGTCATCGACCGCTCCCGGAACCAGCCTGAAAAGCGGGGTGTTTGCGCTAAAACGGAGCAGGTCGCCGTGGAAGATGTCACTGTCGGGGTTGTTCCGCCAGGCTCTGGCAACAGCGGCCAACGCTTCCGGCGCATAGGCGTCGTCGGAGTTGAGGATGCCGATTAGCTGGCCTCTGGCCAGAGCCAGCCCCTTGTTGAAGGCATCGGAGATGCCATGATCATTTTCGGAAATCCAGCGAATGCGGGGGTCTGCCTTTGCGGCCTTTTTAATGATAGTCAGGGTGCCGTCAACCGAGCCGCCGTCAATGAGGATGTACTCCAGGTCAGCTCGTTCCTGACCGAGGACGCTGGCCATGCATTCCTCCAGATAGCGCTCGCTGTTGAGCGTGACTGTTATGATGGAGAACTGCACGTTGGACCCTTCGCTCCAGTCTGCATTTTTTTCGAAAGAATTGCATCGATCTGCTCGACAACTGTTTCAACTAGTATTCCATTGATATCAAGATCGGATTTTCTTGCAAATGATTCACAGAGTCCGGCAAAATCGTCATACCGCTCCCGGATCTCTCGAGGGAAGATGTAACGCGCCATACTGAAAACATCTGGAGGATATGGCGAAAACCGTCCGAATTGGTTGCCGTTGGAAATGCAGACAACTTTTGTATTGACCGCTGCGGCCATGTGGACTGCTCCAGTTTCATTGGATACAAGAAGCTCTGCGTTGGCAATGAGTCCCGCCAACTCGGGGAGTGCGGTCTTTCCCGTCAGGTCAATTGGTTTTGCTCGTTTTGCCGACGAGCTGATCCGCTGGGCCAGCTCCCTGTCGCCGATACTGCCTGCAATCACGACGACATACTTGTAGTGCTCGTGTAGATGGTCGGCAATGCGGGCAAATTTCTCTTCCGCCCAACGCCGGAAAGGAGCCCCAGCACCCGGAAACAACACTGCATAGGGTCTCTCTGGGAAGGGAGCCGCCGGTATTTTTCCTGCTTCAACAAAAGGTTTAGCCACGTCAACAGGCTCGCTGAGGAGCTTTTCAAAGAATTCTTTATTCCGATTAAACTCAAAAAGACAGGGATTGCCAACCGGGATCAGGCGTGTGTAAAACCGGTCCGACCATTTCTTTTGCCAAGGTTTGATATTAATGGTATCGCCTGCGCATCCTACTCTTTCTGCACCCCGGCAGGCCCTGATGACCGAATCGCCCCAGTAGTAAACACGAGAACCGGCGGAGTGAATGGCAACGAAAAATCCCCTCTTACTGATGTGTCTGACCATCCGAAAGCGATACGCTATATCATAGCGAAATTTTTGTCTGTCAAGCCATATGAAATCATCAACGTCCTCGCTATCCAGCCTCTCTGCCAGATCCCGGTATTGCTCGTTTCCGCAGAGCGTAATGGTGTATCCACTGTATTTTTTGCTTCTACGCACAACGCGGATAAAGTTACGGAAAAGAAGATAGTCACCGATTACATCGAGATGCACAAGTAACAGACTTTTGTGCTCTGGTTCGCGTCTCAGTATTGCCGCTGCATCTACAATATCAACCGCTACAGTTTGCCAAAGATGTTTGAAGTTGGACAATACGGCTGCGACCATGAGGTTCCCTTATACGAACTCTATTTTGCGAGCGCTTTGAGCTCATACGTAAATATCTGCGGACTTGGACGGTGAAACGAGCTACGGGTGATCCTGTTCCAGAAAGCGATCCTCATGCGATAGATCAATAGAAAAAACTTCCTGACAAACTTCATGACCATCATTGAGCCCTCCACGCCCTGCGGGTCCAGGAATCGGACCTGCTTGAACCCCGCTTCCTTCAGTACAAAGAATAGACTACCTGCGGTAAAAATAACAGTATGGGTAAAATCTTCATATGCCCAGTAACTTCCCGTGTTTGACTGGGCATTGGGGGTTAGAACGATGAGCGCGCCCCCTTCGGTCAGCAGTTTTGTCCTGATTAGGCGTAGTGTCTCAATTATCTCTGTTTTCGGCAGATGCTCCACGATGTGGCTCATGACAATTAGATCGTATTGCGACTTGGCGCCTTTACAGAACGTTATGAGATCGTTTACCTGCTCAACCGGCAATTCTCTTCTCATACATAGGTCGATCGCCTCGGAAGATACATCAATGCCAACGATATTGACATAGCCCTCTTTTCGAAGGGCAGCAAGGAGTTGCCCAACCCCGCAACCAATATCGAGAATACGGAAGTTTTTATCACAAGGGAGAGCGTTTAGTAGATACGCTGGAATAATGTAATCCTCGTAATAATCATCCGAAATCGCCCTGTTTTTAAAATAGTTATCGTACTCACTCATGGTGACAAATCCGTTTTTGGGTGCGATCTCATTTCGTTGCTCTCTGAAATTTTGAACCGAGGGGCTGCGCTGGAAAAGCATGAAGGGAACTAACCCCTGGGCATTGTTTTGTTGTCTTTCAGCCAAATTCTAATGATAGCGCAGCTTCCATCCTAGCGGAGAAAGCCTCACGAGAGAATTCCTTCAGGGCGAAGCGTCGGCTTGCTCCGGACATCTCCCCCAGTTCTTCGCTATCAAGAGACTGGGCGCGCAAAACCGCCTCTTCAATCTCAGCGATGGAACAGTTTTGCAACAACCACCCTATTCCCTTTGGCAGAGAGATGCCGCAGTTCCTGCTGGCGATCGGTACAAGCCCAGCCTGCATGCAGGTGATGGCTGCTGTCGAAATACCTTCGCTGCATGACGGATTGATGAAAAATGCAATCCCTTCCAGCAGGCGCTGGAATTTGGCGCTCCCAGGATAGAGGAAGCCGTGGCTGAGAATGTTGGGGAGCCGAAAGAGTTCAGTCCGGTACGCCTCGACGAAGTCCCGCTCCTTCAGGTACGGTCCCACCACATGCAGGGTAAACTCGGCGTGGCGTGCAAATACTTCCAGAACAAGATCGAGCCCCTTGTGAACGGCTCCGGCTCCATTGAACCAGAGGAACTCCCGCCGCCCAGCCGACAAGACGTCCTTTTCCATGCCGAGAGGGAGTAAAGCACCGGTCGCATTGACCGTCTTTATTTTGCCTCGCAACTCCTCGGGAAAAGTGGCAAATGTCACTCCGTTCCCGATCAAAGTAATTGTGTCGGCTGCTTCCAAATTTTCGGAAAAAATACGCAGATCATCGTTGCTAACACCCCGGCGTTGCTGCAACCGTACCCCACGCCGTTCCTGGAGAACATCCAGACGCTGCCGCTCCGCTCGGTTGGAAAAATCCGGATAACTTCCTGTGACATGAATGATCCGGCGAGTTGCTTCTCCGGAATACCGCAACAGGTTGCAGTGTATATCGAAGACAACATCATAGCTTCCTGTTGGAATAAAGCTTTTATCCTGCCAGGCGATTACGTCGACACAATAGCCCAGGCGGGTGAATATTCTCGCGATTTCCGAGCTTTCCCAGACATTTGAATGGCCGCGGAACAGACCAGGATCGCCAAACAGTGGTAACGGCAGGTAACTGACCAGTGCGCGTCCCCTTGGGCGCAACCCACAGGCGGGCGGCAGGTCAAGGAATCGCAGCGGTCTGATCCGGCCGAGTGTGATTTGGGCCTTGTAGGCCAACTCTCTAAACATCCAGGACGCTCCCGATTTTTTGCAACTCCTTTTTCAATACCGTCATGCGTTACTCTCGTACGATACCATTTCTTCGCAGCAGGCGTATGGCAGCCGGAAAAATAAAAAGTGCATTGCTTTGCAGAAAAAATACCGGTCTCGTTTTGCTGCTGAGCAGATTGATCAGGTAGCCGCAGACGAGGATGGCCACAAGTGTGGCATAAGCCGCACCGATTGAACCATATCGCGGAATAAGAAATAGGTTGAGCAGTATGTTTATTGCTGCTCCCACGGTAGTGGAATAAAGTGAAAATCTCGTCATGTTTTCCACTGTAATCCAGTATTCACGTGCGTGCCCCAGCATCACGAATAAACCGGACAGTACATAGACCCCCAATAAAGGTCCGGCTTCCCTGAAGGCTGAACCATATATCAGCACAACTAGCCAGTGCGCCCCGAGAAAAAGGGGTATGACAAAAAGTGCGGAAAACAGAGCCATAACATCGAACAGTTTCTGCATTTTGGCCTTGTAAATGTCCGCCCCCAGATCCCTAGAGGAAATAATGCCGGGGTAGAGTGATTGAAGGACAAGGACGGGAAAGACATACCAAAATTCGGCCAACCTCACCGCTGCCGAGTAGAGTCCGACGCTCTTTTCCCCAAGCATGTTTCCCAGCATGATTTGATCGATTCTGTTGTAGAGCATTACCATTATTCCGGCAAAAATCAGCGGAGAGCAGTCTCTGAGAAGTTTTTTCGCCCAGCTTTGACGAATCCGCAGCAACATCAGTTCTCCGGATGTTGCCTGGTACACAATCGCCAAACCGATGCCACCCAGCGCAATTTCTGCAAGAGCAACCCAGGCAAAAGCAATCAGAGGCGCTCCGGTGAAAATCAAACCAATCTTTACAGCCGCGCATATGATAAACGCCGGCAGATTCGCAAACAACGCATATTTCGACTGCAACTGTGAGAGGAACCAGAAATCAAAGACATCAAAGGCCTGAAAAATCATGCACGTGGCAAAAATAGCCACGAGTGGAACAGTATGTGGATTTGCCGGAGATGTCGCAAGGATAGCAACCTGGGAAATACCCAGGCAAACTAGCCCGCCGCACAGCTTCATAAAAAGTGCGGTTCCAAGAATTTCGTGCCGTTGCGTAGGATAACGAACCACATCACGAATAATGATAGAGAACAGTCCTAAATTGGCAATGGCCAGAAACAGGGATACAAAGGTCGATGCGTAGCTGAAAAGTCCAAAACGTTCAGGACCGAGATAGCGGGTAACCAGAACATTTACCAGAAAGGCACCTCCAACCCTGAATACCTTGTCAATAAGCATCCATCCGGAATTAGCCAAAATTCTATGAAAGCCAGCACTTTCCTTCAAACGGGAACCGATGAACTTTGGAAGCATGTGAGTTATATTCATTCTATGGCTCCACCGAGCGAAATCAGATTTGCGCCTCCTTCGTAACATCAAGAGTCTGGGGAAACCTTTCCTGATAAATATAAGTGCGTGGTTGGACCATGTCGGTCGAGTACTTCAGTATTCTTCAAAAATTGCAGATCACTACAGCCGATGTGCTGCAGGCGAGGAGATTAATGCTTGCGAGAGATGTGCAATTGTGGGGCTGTTCCCAAGAGACTGTTAGCTGCTGACAGCTGCGGAGCCCAGCCTGTTCAGATACCAGCGGTACGCTTTAGCAACTCCCTCTTCAAGTCCAATGCGGTGCCACCATCCCAATGCATGAATCCGCGAGGCATCGGCCAATTTGCGGGGCGTACCGTCCGGTTTTGATGTGTCGAATATCAGCTCCCCTTCAAAACCGACGATGCCTTTTACCAGTAGCGCCAGATCCCGGATGGAAAGTTCCTGGCCGGAACCGACATTAATTAGCGCCGGTGCGGCGGGG
>WSSedB1CaDRAFT_10000864_pt1 | contig 12322 bp, 9 predicted proteins | sample WetSurSB1Cattail_FD_9460 | JGI IMG/M metagenome (IMG submission 9460)
AAGTAAGGCTTGTGTACGAACTGACTTCCGCCGGGCCATCAATTATTTCAGCGACGTCCCTGAAATAAACAGGTTTGCCCTGGTCTATGCCAATGACAAGGCTACCTACTTCATCCGCGGATTTGATAAATGGACCGGCTTCGACAATAATTTCCCTGTCCAGTATGTCCATGGATCCAGCAAGCAAGTTTACATTTGCGCCCTTGAGGGAACGGACCAGGTCTAATGGAGCGACGTGCCTTGCAGACATTCTCTCCGGTTGGAGCAGGACCCTTATCTGTCTCTCCCGGCCCCCAATCACGTTGGTTTTGCCGGTGTCCGGAATGCTCTGCAGTCGATGTATTAACTCGTCAGCGACTCTTCTCAGTTCATAATCGGAATAGGCTGAGCTGTATAAGGCAAAAGTGACTATAGGGACGTCGTCTATCTCAACTGGCCGGATAACCCATCCTGTAACCCCGGGGGGCGCGTCCGGAGTATACGCCATAATCTTGCTGTAGACCTTTAGAATGCTTTTTTCCATCTCTTGGCCGACATAGAAACGGGCGGTGACAACTGCCCCTCCTGGCCTGGAAGAGGAATAAATGTATTCAACCCCATCAATTTCCCACAATTTACGTTCAAGATTTATTGTTACAAGGTTTTCTATTTCCTTAGCGGACGCGCCGGGGAAACTGATCATGACATCAATAACCGGCACCACGATTTGTGGCTCTTCTTCGCGGGGAGTCACAATCAGCGCCGCCGCGCCAGCAAGGAGTGACCCAATTATGAAAATTATCGGCAGCTTTGAAGTGAGAAACTCTTCAACTACCCGAGCCGTAATTCCCAGGTTATATTTTTGTGACAGGCTCATCGCAACTCTTATAGAACCCAGAAAAAAAGAAATGTTAGTGGGTTATGAAAAGAAGCGCCAAAGTCATGAATGAAGCGCAAATAATGGTTTCAGCTTATCACCAGAGCCAAATACCGTCAACAAAAGTAACAATTTCAACGCTAAGGGGAGAATTTTCTGGATAGCTTCAGGGAATTGTTGTTAAATGAAGTGAGTCTGCTGAATTGTCACGGACGCTTTTTTTGAAGCCCCCCGGGCATAACGTTGTTGACAAAAGCGGTCCTCATCTGGTAACCAAAGTAACTCTAGTGAAGAACTTACAAACAACCTGGCAGCTAGTCGGAGATGGCCTACAATTAGGCGCGTCGATTGTTTTTGCTATCCTGATCGGGGCTGCTCTGGGGTACTGGTTGGATGGAAAGTTCGGCACATTTCCATATTTAAGTATTATATTTTTCTTTCTTGGAATAGCGGCTGCGAGCCGAAATGTCTGGATTGAGGTTCGAAAACAGCTTCGGACCCAACATTCGGGGCAGACGAATGGACTTTCAAAAAATCCCTAAGATCTGGTTTTTCCTGTCAGGGATTGTTTTTTTTGCAGGTTTTATCGCTTGTTTTGCGTTCGCTCCTATGAGATTCACACTAGGATATGCCGCTGGCGGCAGTCTGGTTTTACTGAACGCATGGCTTTCAGCTCGCCGGATCAAGAAGTCGGATTTTCTTAACAAGGGTCGCTCTCTGGTTACAATGATGGGCGGCTTCTACTTAAGACTTGTTTTACTTGGGGTCTGCCTTTTTTGTCTGATCAAATTTGAAAAAGTAGATCCGGTGGGACTTGTAACCGGGCTGTCTGTAGTCCCGGCCGGACTTTTTGTAATGTTGATGTTAATCTATATATCGAATAGGAGGCCGAAGGAGGTCTAATAAATGTCAGCTAGCATTCACCCGCCTGTGTTTACTGACGCCGTCGCAAATCCTTTATTGCATTCGATGGGGCATTTTTTTGAGAGTCAGGGAGTTACTCACGCTGATATCAATAACGTTCTGAACACCTGGCTTGTTATGATCATCCTCGTGGTAGCCGCTGTCCTTGTGAAGAACAAACTTGAGATGATTCCGAGAGGCGGCCAGAACTTCTGGGAGGTTATCGTATCCACCCTTGAAGACATAGTCGTTCAGACCATGGGCGAACATGGAAGACACTATTTCCCGTTGATCGCTTCTTTAGCTCTGTTCATTTTAACGTGTAACCTGATCGGAATAATTCCCTGGTTCCAGTCTTCTACCAATAATCTCAACACTACGCTGGCATTGGCGCTTGTTGCGTTCTTTACGACTCATTATGTTGGGATCAAGGCGCACGGGACCCATTACATCAAACATTTTCTTGGACCTGTGCCGTGGTTGATTCCATTGATGCTTCCAATCGAACTAATTGGTCATTTCAGCCGGATCCTCTCACTGAGCTTTCGACTTTTTGGAAACATAATGGGTGAGGATCTAGCCATTATAATTCTAACGATGCTTGTGCCTTATCTGGTTCCTTTGCCAATGATGTTTTTGCAAGTGTTCACTTCTTTCATTCAGACTCTCGTGTTCATCATGCTGACCATGATGTACATAACCGGATCTCTGGAAGAAGCTCACTGATATTCCAACAACATGGGAGGTTTTTATTTGATGAGAAAAGTAGTTATCGCTGGTTTGATGACAATCGCCCTTAGCCTCTGCGCCGGTTTGGCCTTCGCCGCCGGTGACATCACCGCAGCGGCCGCAGGCATAATTCAGTGGACAGTTCTTGGCGCCGGTTTGGCGATCGGTCTTGGCGCTATTGGTAGTGGAATCGGTATGGGAACCGCCATCGGTGGAGCCTGCGAAGGCACATCTAGGAACCCCGAAGCCGGTGGCCGTATTCTGACCACCATGATCATTGGTTTGGCCATGATCGAATCTCTTACGATTTACGCGCTCGTCGTAGCGTTGATCCTTCTTTTCGGTAATCCTTACGTCAAATTCCTTGGCGTTTAAGTTCATCCTGGGGGCCCACTTTGAGGGCCCCCTTTGTTATCCCACCCTGAATCTTCCAGGACCCAAGATAATCTGTTTTATAATTTCACATCTTTCTATATCTCATAGTTTGGGGTATTTGTGTTTACGGTATCCATCGGGGAAAGCGGTATGACAAGCAAGGTTAAATTATGCGGAGTTTGCGGCGGTGTGATGAGAAAATCCTCCCGGAGAATGCTTTCAGCGCCCGCAGGCGTAGTCATTATTTTGCTTGGCCTGTTTCTGATGGCCGGTTACGGTTTCTTTACCAACTTTTATCAGGCTCCGTGGTTCATGAGATTCGCTTTGCCTGCGCTTTATTACATCGGTTCAATTTTCACCGCCGTTGGGATACTTTTTTTCTTCATACGCGAGAATATATGGCGCTGTGTGGACTGCAAGGAGACGCTGAAGCGTTAGCAGCCCGCCTCGGTTGTGTCGGATTATTCATTCGGCGCCCGGAACTTTAATGTTCCAAACTGCTACATGTCCAAACATTCTCCCAAAAAACAATTGCGCAATTATTCATTTTTAGGTAATCTAACAATTTCACATTAACCCTCCTTGCCCTCTACAGGGCTTGATAGCCGAAAGGAGCTACTATGAGACGGTACGAGGCATTAATAGTCCTCGATCCCGACATGCCGGATGATGACGTGAAAGCGCTTAACGAGCGTTTGAGCGGCATAATAAAGGATCATGCCGGGGAAATCATCAAGATTGAGGACTGGGGGACCAGGAAGCTAGCTTATCTGGTCCGAAAAAAAGATAAAGGACGATACATCCTTTTCGATTTCGTCAGTGGGCCTCAACTCATCAACGAGTTGGAACGGCAGTTCAAGATCACTGAAGACGTCATGAAATACCTGACTGTTAAACTGGATGATGAGGTTGATCTCGAGGCTTTTAAGGCCAAAGCCGAGAAAGAAGCCGTAGTCACTGAGGCGAGCCCGGAAGCGCCAACAGAAGAAGCGAAAACCGAGACGGCCGAAGCCCTGACAGATGTGGTGGTTCAAGAAACAGAGGTAACCGAAGTCTTGGCGCAGCCGTCAGACGAATTGGTAGCTGAAGAACCCGCGTCTACCGAAAACACCACGTCTAGCGAAAGCCCGACCAAGGAGGAGGGAGTATGAATAACAGACCACAGAAACGTCGCCCCTTCCCCAGGAGTAAGGTTTGCAGGTTCTGCGCCGATTCCGGATTACGAATGGACTATAAGGATCCAAGCCTGCTGAGGATTTTTGTTACAGAGCGCGGGAAGATAGTCCCAAGAAGAATCTCCGGGAATTGCGCTAAACATCAGAGACAGTTGACTACCGCTATCAAGAGAGCAAGAAACATAGCGCTTTTGCCCTTCACGGTGCCCAGACGCTAGTTTCTGTAATGGAGTATGAGCCATGAATGTAATATTGCTTGATCATATTGAAGACTTGGGCCTGGTCGGCCAGACCGTAAAAGTGAAGGACGGTTACGCCCGGAACTATCTTTTGCCAAAAAAACTGGCTTGTTTGGCCACAGAGAAGAATCTTAACTTTTACAAGGGACTAATCGAGGCAAAACAGAAAAAGCTCGCTAAAGCCAAAGGCGCGGCAGAAACCCAGGCGGAGAGTATTTCCTCTGTTGTCCTGACTTTTGTCCGAAAATCCAGAGACCAGGACGCCCGTTTGTTCGGTTCAGTAACTAACGCTGACGTCGCAGAAGCTCTTGCCCAGCAAGGATATGAGTTCGACAGAAGAAAAATCTCGTTGTCCGAACCCATAAAGCGTATAGGTGAGTACTCCGCTTCTGTTAGATTGCATCCTGAAGTCATAGCCACACTTAAGGTAGTGGTTAACCCAGAGGGTTAATCGAAGGATGGCTCAGGACAGTAACGCGCACATGAAGACTCCCCCCCAGTTTCTCGAAGGCGAACGCGCCATACTGGGGGGATTACTTATCGATAATGACGCTGTCCCCAAGGTCCTGGCTACGCTCACTCCAGAAGATTTCTACAGAGAAGCTCACCGCAATATCTTTTACGCAATAGTTGACCTATTTAACAAAAACGAACCGGTTGATCTCATAACACTCACATCCGGACTAAAAGAAAAGGGTGTTTTCGAGAATGTCGGCGGCGCCTTATTTTTAATGGAACTGATCGACGCCGTGCCAAGCGCCGCAAACATCATTCATTACGCCAAAGTCGTCAAAGAAAAGTCCATCCTCCGTCAGCTTATATCAGCGGCTACCGAAATATCGACCAGATGCTACGATGAACAGCAGGATGTGGATGAATTTCTCGATGAAGCCGAACAGATTCTGTTCAGGGTTGGGGAATCCAGGATAGGGACCGGCTTCTACCACATCCAGGACCTTATGAAAACGAGTTTCCAGACGATTGAAAGTCTGTATGAGAGGAAAGAAAATATTACCGGTGTGTCTTCCGGTTTTCGTGATCTCGACGCCATGACAGCGGGTTTTCAAAATTCTGATCTGATTATTGTCGCAGGCCGGCCTTCTATGGGCAAGACTTCGTTGGCGCTGAACATCGCAATGAACGCCGCGACAGACGCCGCCAAGCCAACCGCAATTTTTTCCCTGGAAATGAGTAAGGAGCAAATAGCCCTAAGAATACTTTGCTCTAAGGCCAAAGTGAATCTGAAGAGCTTACGAACCGGTTTCCTTACCCCGGAAGACTGGGCGAGACTGACTCTGGCTGTGGGCAGTATCTCGGATTCTCCTCTGTATGTTGATGACACCCCAGCCATCAGCACGTTGGAGATCCGTGCAAAAGCCCGTCGGCTCAAAAAAGAGAAGGATCTGGGGCTGATTATCGTAGATTATCTGCAACTTATGAAAGGACCGGCAAGAGCCGATTCCAGAGAAAANGAAATCTCCGACATATCCAGGTCTTTGAANGCGTTGGCCAAGGAGCTTAACATTCCGATCATCGCNTTNTCCCAGTTAAACAGGAAAGTGGAGGAAAGACCTAACAAGAGACCTCAGCTTGCCGATTTACGGGAATCCGGCGCAATCGAACAGGACGCTGACGTTATTATCTTCATTTATCGGGATGAAGTGTACAATAAGAGTGAAGATAACCCTAAAAAGGGTGAAGCTGAGATCATTATCGGGAAGCAGCGTAACGGTCCAATCGGTATGGTGACGGCATTTTTCGACGCCAAGTATTCGACCTTCCGGCCTTATTCCCAGCGGGAAGATTTTGTCGCCGACGACTCGGCAATACTCTCGAACCTCTAAAAATTCAAAAACTCCTGTCAGAATCAGTTCGCTTCCCAGGGCTCAAAATGAACGCCCTTAGAGGCCTGGCAATCCAGAAGAGTTCACTGCCGGAAAAAGAAGACGCTGCACGATTTGTCCGCTACTGGTCTTAGCTGTTCAGATCGGAAACGGAGAAACAGGATGTGTTGTTCAGCGACAATTACATTTGTGCACCGAGATTGTGACTAACCTGTTAGGGTGTTTTGCATGTGTTAAACATATTCTCACCGGGCGGTACTGTGTTATAGCATGAGACAAAGGTGTTTTATTGTTGGGGGAGTAGGGATGCCAGTTTTCTCAACAATATCCAAGGATTCGCTTCGCAAATTATTTACAATTCCGCTAGTCTATTATATCATCTACCCTCTCGGTAGCAATCTGTGGAAAATGGGTTGGATCACAACCAGTAATCGTTTTTGTTGAAGATCCGACTATTCAACGGGGCGCCAAGTGCGTGAATCAAAGTTTACGGCCATTTATGTAGGATTGACCATAGTAATGGTCATATGGGGGGCAAGCATAACCGGTGTTATCTTCAGTCCTGTCGATTTCGGCGTGTATGACATTTTTACTCGACTGAGTGGCTCTAGCGCTCCACGTAGCAGTGACTGTGTCTTGATAGGAGCGGACTATTTAGAAGCGGACGCTGATGACGGTGTTTGGCTTGAGGCCCTGAACCGCCTAAACGCAATGGGCGCAAGGCAGATTGTTTTCATGTTCATGCCTTCCGGAGTTTCTCCTGAATTTTATAAAAGAGCTGAACAAATTAATGGTGTCTATTTCGGAAGGCAAAGAGTTCAGAGTGAGACCATTCACGAAAAAATGGCATTTGAACCGGTTCCCGCCCAGGCTCGAAGCAAATCATTGAAAATAGGTCTTCAGGACATACCTCCTGGATCATTTGGAATTCACAGATTTATGCAGACCTATTGGGAGTTTTCGAGCCAGAAACATGATCACGTGATTCTAGAAGCGGCGCAGGACATAACAGGATCGAAACGAAGTGTGGATCAGTTCATTTTGGTGAACTTCATGGGCGGGGATGCAGGAATTCCATCTGTTGATCTCAAGAGCCTGTTATCTGGTGATGTGATAAAAGAAATCATCAGTGGTAAGACGATCCTCGTAGGATTTAAGGTTCCTCCATCTTTTCCTGATCTCAAGACTCCTTTGACTCCTGGACGTCCAGGAATGAGCCCTCTCCAATTCTATGGGTACGCCTTCGACACCATAGTAACTGACAAAAACATACAGTGGCCTGGGGGTTGGGTAAAGTTTATCCTTGTTGGGATTGCTGTTATTGGCAGTCTTATTGCATATCAACTATTGAGCCCTTTGCAATCCATTGCTTTTGCGGCGCTCATGGTTCCGGTTTCGGTAACTCTATCATGGTTCATGTTAAAATTTCTCTTGATATGGATTCCTTTGTCAGAAATCATGACTGCCGGGTTGTTTTCTCTTACTGCCGCTGTAGTTATTCGTGCCCGTTATGAGCATCTGGGCGAGTTGGGAACGCTTCTGGAAAAGTCTGGGAGTTATCAGTCCGCCCGAATCCCTGAAAGCTTCTTCAGGAGCCCTGAGCACTGGATGCAAATTGCCAATATGGTCGATCAGACCCTGAGCATCAAGAGATCCGTTTTCTTTGAAACGATTGAAGGGCAACGGCGAATAAAGAAGGTTGTATCTCTGAGTACCTCGCTTGAGGACATCGGGGAACGAAGGAGGGACTTTTCGCGTGATCCATATGCGAAGGCTCTCACTCAAGGGCACCCCATTAAGGTGAGTGGATTCTTCCTTTCGGCTCCAGAAGATGAAGACCAATTCATCGCGCCACTGACCTTTTCGGGGTCGGTTTTGGGCATTTGGGCATTTACGATTGGAAGAAATCCTAATACCGAGAATTCGGTTGTATTAGAAGCGGTGGAAAAGTTTGCGCTTCACTTTGGCGAACTACTGTACAGGCGTAGAACGTGGCTTGACATGGAGAATATGCGGCTCCATCCCCTGAGACAATTCATGAGTTTTAGAGCTGGCCGCCTTCAAAGTAAACAAGTAGCTGATTTTATTGATTTGCAACACATGAGGTTATCGCTCCTTGAATCAACATTCGACTCATTAAGGTCACCAGCGCTTCTGGCGGACATTTTTGGAAGGGTGCTTCTCATTAACCAGCCAATGTCGGAATTGGGAAAGTACGCAGAAATTGACCCCTATCAAATGACAGCCCTAGACATTGTGGCTGGTTTCTCCAGGCGAGACCCAAACGAAATAAGAACATCCCTGAGCAGAGTAATTCTTTATGAGGAAGTAATCGAATTTCCTGTGACTATATCTGTGGACAGACTGGACAGGTTTTACAGCTTGTCCGTCAAGTCAATCAGGAGTCTCGATAGGGAACTACTCGTCGAATCCGGATTACCATTCAGCCTCTATGGACTCTTGGTTCAATTGCGGGACGTGTCCGATCCTGTTGATTCAATAAGCATAAAGGAGCGGTTTATTGAGCAGGCGATGTCCCACATTAGAAAACGTTTGGATTCTCTCGTCATCGTCTGTTCTCAAATTGACAATCCCCGTGAAATTACGGCGGACAAGAATCAACTATTTGACGACCTAGTTAACAGAAAAGTGGCTCTCGAGGCTTCGCTCGAAGAACTGCAATCCTTTATGGGCTTTAACACCTCGGCTGAAAGCATCAGATATTTACCTACAGATGTACAGCGGTTGTTCGACATGGCAAAGTTTTCTTTGACAAAGGAAGCGGAGGAAAAACATCTAACCTTCCAAATCGAAGGAACCGAAGGTTCATCATTCGTACTCGCGCCACCAAAGGAACTCGGTGAAATCTTTGTGATCATTCTCTCCATACTCATTAAGGACGCCGTTCAAGGGACTACCCTATCAACAAAGATTTCAGAGGATGAGGGCAGGGTGTCATATAGTTTATCGAACTCTGGATATGGTATGAGGGACGAGGAGTTGAAGGCTTATCTTGATCAGGGTCTGCCAGATCCTCCGGAAGAATTCTACAGACTGCGTTTCTTGAAAAAAGTATTAGAAGAGTCTCACGGTACCCTGGAATACCAGAGCAAAATAGGACAGGGCATATTATTCACTATTAACCTCACAAAATCGATCATATCACCATAAATCGGATTATCTACATTGTTTTATTAAAGTAACTATCTAACGATATATTGAAATGACGCAAGTGTTGCGTAAAAATAGTGGGGGATGCTTTGCTTGTAGTGTTAAAATAACACTTTAAGTATGTGCACAGCTAACTTACCTATATAAAATAACTTCTGGCACGGAACTATAAACACTGTCAAATATATTAATGTTATAATTGAGTCATTGCAATTATAAGCTTGTTATTAATGCATTTATTATAATATAATATGCCTATCCGAATTTTCCAACATAAGGCGACAACATTTCTATGGACCATTTGTCGTGGTTCCCACTATTTCCGCCTGGGACAGCTGCCGGCGCTGTAACAACAAGTGTCTGGGTGGGGGTATGGGTCAGTTGCTTTATGAATCTCAGGTTCGGATGGGTGCTCAGTGGGTTGGTCGTCCCAGGCTATCTTGTGCCTCTGCTCATCCTAAAGCCTTGGGCAGCCTATGTCATATTTGTTGAGGCAATATTCACTTACATAATTATATTGGTGTGGTCGGAATATTTTCCCAAGTTCGGAATAGGTAGCGGACTTTTCGGTCGGGATAGATTTTTTGCCATTTTTTGCGTAAGCGTTGTCGTACGCATCACACTCGAGACTTTTATTCTGCCCCCGCTTGGGGAGTATCTCGCCGACACCTGGATCCCTGGCTTCGATTACAGGAACAACCTCCATAGTTTTGGACTCGTAGTAGTAGCTCTTCTAGCGAACCAATTTTGGAAACCTGGACTACGAAAAGGTCTTTTTCAAAGCTCCATCACCATATTATTTACCTACATTTTTGTCCGTTATGGTCTAATGGAGTTTACCAACTACAACGTAGGCAATCTAAATTACATCTATATGGATGTAGCCAAGTCTATGTTGGCGAGTCCGAAATCTTACTTAATACTCCTGATCACAGCCTTCATAGCCTCACGAGTGAATTTGGACTACGGCTGGGAGTTCGGGGGGATTCTAATACCCTCTCTTCTTGCTCTACAGTGGTATCAGCCCGAAAAGATTCTCTGGAGCTTTGTAGAATCGTTTCTGATTCTTGGTTTGTCGTCCCTGTTACTTAGAATTCCGATCTTCAGAAACGCAAATATAGAAGGTGGAAGGAAAATCCTGTTTTTCTTTAACGTCGGATTTATCTATCACCTTACTCTGGCCCATATCGTTGTGGCTTATTTCCCGGAACATAAAGTCACAGACTATTTCGGCTTTGGCTATCTGCTTACAACCCTTCTGGCCATCCGGATGTACGACAAAGACATAATAGCTCGAGTGACGCTTGCTACACTTCAGACTTCTCTTGTAGCGGTCGTGATTGCCTCCGTCATAGGTTTTGGACTTAAGCAGGTCCCAAATTTCTTTAACTGGAGCGCCTTGTCCAACCCACAGATTCCATCGGATCTGATAAAGCCGGTAAGACAGAATCTGCTGGAAATAATGCGCAAAGAGAAGACCGGAATAGCTCGAACGCTTGTACCAGGTTCTTACAAGTCCCCTTTGCCGAACGAAAGTGACATCTTCGGTCAGGCGCTTGATTACCTTTCAGAATACCTGAAGACAGGCGAAGACGACGCCCTGAGTCGCGCAGCCAAACTCCTCTACCTGATAAATTTCAATGTCGATCGGTCGCCGGAGGGCTATCTCTTGATCAACGAGAGAGAGCCCCGCCGAGGATGGGGTACGTACGTAATAAACCCATTGGCGAAATCTGACCTGTTGATTGAGATTCCGGCTCCAGTGGAAGAATGGGGAATTTCCGACGCAGGAGTAACAATCTTCACCGGACTGGGAGCAAGAGCTCTAGCCGTTGCCGGTAGCGCCAGAACAACCTCGCCGGATGGGGCTTCAGACGCGCTTGCAAATCAGTCCACCGTGTTTGGAATTTTCCACAAGGTCATGGGATCAAGGGGGATTCTGCAGATAAGAGGATTCGCTGAAGAAGGCAAGGCCATCTTGAAAAACGGGGTTAGGGAATCGAAAGAACTTCACGCTCGAATTGCTCAGCCCACTCTGTGGGTAAGAAAAGAGACTCCTGCTGGGTTAAGTTTAAATAACCTCAAAAACATTATAGGGCCTTTCAATGTGCAGTGGGGGAGCCCTCCTTTCTTAAATATCCTTAGAGACATTGTTCCGTCAAATTTTGCGGAATTGCTGCTCGACCGGGCCAGTCTACTTAGGATCATTGCGGGTCCGGATCAGAAAAACTTCGAAGTCCAGCAGGAAAATCGGAATCAGAGTATCGTAGGTTACTTGCAGGACTGGATACTGGACCAGAAAGAGGAATTCCCCAAACGGGGATCCAACCTATACCTAAAACCCACTTTGGACGATTTGATCTATTTTGATAAAGAGGTCCTGGCCCCGTTTCTGAAATTATCTTCAGAATGCTATGACGAGCATGGATGGACTGGCCTCGGCATTCAAAACCTGAACGCTCTATCATATCTTGCCGCTTCTGTCGGATATGAATTCATAAGATACAGAGACAAAAACAGTGGTCAAGATTATGTAATCCTCTCAGAACGCAAAGACCTTCCCAGAAGGAAGTATTGGGGAACATACGTTTTCAGAATGGGGGGGACAGAGAGATTCGTGATTCAGGTCCCAAGGCCGATAACGGAAATAAACGTATTCGAGTTTGGTGTAAGTCTTTTTGAGCAATTGAAAGCAAAAGCTCTGCTCATTGGCGGATCACATCCTCTGTCTAACCTGGACGGTAGTTCCGACATAATCCGAATCGAAAACAAGGTTAATCTTTTCAATCTTGTCAATCAGGCGATTGTTCGGGAATCCCACCATAAGACTATGCTTGTAATTCAATGTCGAGCCTTCGGTTATCGACCAGATCGTCCACCAACAGATCTGGATAAAATTCTGTCCCTCAAGTCCGGGGCGACCACAAAGGCAGCGATGGATCCGCTCATGGCGCGGCTCATGAACGTCCTGGAGAGAGATGGCGATTCGGTGGGCTTTGCCGACGGATCGCCGAGTGTCTTGGGATATGA
>WSSedB1CaDRAFT_10000865_pt1 | contig 12310 bp, 11 predicted proteins | sample WetSurSB1Cattail_FD_9460 | JGI IMG/M metagenome (IMG submission 9460)
GCCGGTCCGGCCGATTTCTGGTTATCAAAAAACTTCGCATAATTGGCAGGAACCCGCGAGGAATCCTGCGAATAGAAATAGGTCCCTTTCTGGTTAACATGATCATACCCCCATATACTGGCCAGGGTAGTAGCTGCACTGATTAAAACAATGCCGGCAACTTGCTTCAATTTCATTTTAATAAATTTTATTAGACTTTGATCAGGCATTACTTATTGACAAATGATATGCCCAACATTCTTCAAAGTAACGTCTGGAAAGAACTTACGTTAATACCACCTGTTCAGTTTAACAAATAATTTACTAAGACCTTCGTAGATGGCAGATTCCCAAATTTACAAAAGAAATTTTAGCATACAAGCACTGACATTCATTCAGAGTGTCCGTAAAAATAACAGGGTATCTTCCCCGTCTGCGTAATCCAGGAGCCCGGGTTGCTGGCTTTTTCCAAAGGGGAGAAAATCCCGCCCTACCACACATTGCAGGTTTTCCGGATCCAGGGTTCCCCCGGCCAAAACGGAACGATCCCTGTAAAACGCATAATGCAGAACAGCAATGGGGGAGAAGGGCGAATTATTTTCCAGCAGCAGCAGGCTTTCATTGGTCATATACCTGAGTTTATTCAGGATGGCCAGTGATAAACGGTAATCATAATTATTTTTATACTTGTGGTGATCGGCCATCCACTGGTATTTCCTGAAGGCCCTGAGCAGGGGAATGAAATCGTAATGTTCAGGAACGTGGATCTGCGTCACATTGCGGCAGCCCAGCCCGAAATACAGGAACACATCGTCGGCGAGCTGATCCAGGACCGCAGGCGTTTCATCTCCATCCAGGATGGCGACGGATGTCCGGTTGCGCCGGATGAGGCTGGGGTATCTCCCGAAATAATAATCGAAATACCGCGCCGAATTATTACTCCCGGTGGCGATATAAGCGTCCATCCCGCGCAGGATCGAAGCTGTTTGAATTTGTTCCCCGGGATCCGGGTTCTTTCCATTCAGAAATTCAAACAACGGAGGAAACAGCCAGGGATCTTTGGAAGAGAGTTTGACAACGGGCCGGTGGCCGCTCAGGTAGCAGCAGAGAAAATCATGAAAACCAACCAGCGGAATATTTCCAGCCATAACAATCCCGACCTTTTTGGGGACTTCCGTCCTCGCAGGAAAATCATAGCCTTTCACCCAGGCTTCCAATAAATCCCGTTGAAGGAACTGCTGAACGATTTGCCGGACCGACAATTCAATAAAATCCGGAATAAACCAACTGTTATATTGAAAAGTCCTGTTTTTTGCCGCCTTCCAGGATGCGTCGTCAGACAGCATAAATTCCCCCAATTCCACCAGTAAGCTGATCCGGTTCTCTAAATCCATATTTCAGATTATCTTTATGCAGCGAAATTAAATCTATTCAACTCCTAAAAATCAGAACATGGCTATTAAGATAACAGAAGAATGCATCAATTGCGGGGCCTGTGAGCCTGAATGTCCGAACAACGCGATCTATGAGGGCGGCGTAGAATGGGCCATTGCAGACGGCTCTTCCGTAAAAGGATCCTTTACCCTCATGGACGGGACGGTGGTTGATGCCAACCAGCGCAATGCCCCCATAGCCGTAGATACCTATTATATCGTTCCGAATAAATGCACGGAATGCCAGGGTTTTCATGAAGAGCCCCAGTGTGCTTCCGTTTGCCCCGTGGATGTTTGTATTCCCGATGAAATGTACCGGGAAACCGTAGAAGAGTTGCTGGCAAAAAAAGATAAACTGCATCTCTGATTCCGGCAATCAATTAAAACCAATACATGAAAAGGGTCATCGCTTTCGTTACCGGTGGTTATTCCGGTGAAGCAGTAGTGTCTTATAAAAGCGCCATCACCATGGAAGCGGAGGTGGATAAAAGCATATATGATATATACCGGATCGACATCACGCCGGATGCATGGTTCCATAAAACGAAAGACGGAAAGAAAATCCCGGTAGATAAAAATGATTTTTCCCTCCTGATCGATGGCAAAAAAATTACGTTTGAGGCGGTACTGATCGGGATACACGGAACTCCGGGTGAAGATGGAAAACTACAGGGTTATTTCGATCTCATGAATCTGCCCTATACCACCTGTAACGCGGCCACGTCCGCACTTACTTTTAACAAACGATATACTGTGGCTGTTGCGGCCTTTGCCGGGATCCGCGTGTCGCATTCTGTTCATTTGTTTAAACAGGACAACACGGAGGCCACCGCGCTGGCTGACCGCATGAAACTGCCGTTATTCGTAAAACCCAATAACGGGGGTTCCAGTATCGGCATGTCCAAAGTGAACCGCAGGGAAGACCTCGCACCGGCCCTGCAAAAGGCATTCCGCGAAGACGACCAGGTACTGGTGGAGGAATTCATCAGCGGGAGAGAATTCACGGTCGGTGTTTTCCGGAATGGAAAGGAAATCATCATCCTTCCCATAACAGAAGTGAAAACCAGTAAGGATTTTTTTGATTTTGAAGCCAAATATTCACCGGGATTTACGGATGAAATCACACCGGCAGCCCTGGAAGAATCCGTGGCGGAAAAAATAAGACGGACGGCAAAAAAAATTTACCAGGTTTTTAACTGCAGCGGAGTGGTCCGGATAGACATGATTTATAATGAAGCCCAGGGCGAACCTTATATGCTTGAAATCAATACCGTACCCGGACAAACAGCTGCTTCCGTGGTACCCCAGCAGGTAAGGGCCATGGGCTGGACACTAAAACAATTCTATTCAGCGTTGATTGAAGACGCCTTATCCAGAACAAAAAAGTCCTGAGCCGGATGTACTATTTTTCCATTTAAATCCACCTCTGTGTTCCGATTTCTGACCAGCAAACCTTTATGGGTTAATATACTTGCCGGATTAGTGCTCTTGGTCGTGCTGCTCCTCCTGTTCCTGGGTTCGCTCGACCTCATTACCCATCACGGGAAAACAATGAAAATTCCGGCGGTTGTGGGTCAGTCCATCGACCAGGCCCGGAAAACACTTGAATCGCAGGGTTTTGAAATTCAGATCCAGGATTCCATTTATAACGACACCATACCGCCCCTCCAGGTAATCAAACAATTCCCGGAAGCAGATAACCTGGTCAAAGTGAACCGGACGGTTTACCTGACCATTAACCGGGCGGTGGCACCTGAAATAGATATGCCGAACCTGCTGAGTATGACCTTCCGCAATGCGGAAATGGTGCTCCGGAGATACGGTCTCAAACTGGGCGATACGGTATTCAGGCCTGATTTCGCACGCAATTCGGTACTCGACCAGGAATACAAAGGAGCGAGTATCAAGCCCGGCACTAAGATTCAGCAGGGTAGTCAGATTACCCTGATCCTGGGGAATGGCGTCGGAACTGAATTTGTGGTACCGGACCTTTTTGGTCTCACCTACCTGGAGGCCCGTTCCGCATTGAGTCAGTCTGGTCTGATTGTCGGTTCCGTGGTGCCTGACGGGGACGTAAAAGATACCCTCAATGCATTTGTGTACCGCCAGAACCCCGACCGTTTTGATTATGAAAAACAACTCAACCATATCCGTCAGGGACAGATCATAGATATCTGGCTCTCCGCATTGAAAAAAGAACGCATTGTGGACAGCAGTTCGGTGCAAAAACCGGCTAATTACTGATCAAAACGATTATATGCAATTGATTACAGTTACTGAATTACAGGAACGCCTTTTAAATGGAGAAAAATTAAACCTGGTGGATGTGCGCGAAACATACGAGCACGATGAATTCAATATCGGCGGGTTCCTGATTCCCCTGGGCAAAATCAAAAACATGGATGTTGACCAGCTGGAACAACTGAAAGACCAGGAAGTCATTTGCTATTGCCGCAGCGGTAACCGGAGCGGGCAGGCCTGCCAGATCCTGGATATGCTCGGCTTTTCCAATACGAAAAACCTGCAGGGCGGCATGCTGGCCTGGCAGCAACAGATTGCCCGCTGATCATCAGATTTTGAAATTTACCGCGAAAATAAAATTCGTTCCTGCCTGCGGGAAGAGGAAATTTTCATTCACCAGCGCTCCTCCCGAATAATAACCGTAGGTATAGCCCGTTGCTTCATATTTTTTATTGAAAACATTATTCAGGTAGAAAGCGAAATTGATTTCTCCCGGTGACTTCATTTTGGGCGAATAGATAATGCGTATCTGCTGTACATAATAATTTGCTATTTTCCTTTGACTGCTTTGCGTATTATCCAGGTAGGAGTCGCCTACGAATTTCGCAGGCAGGCTGATTTCCAACACGGATACCGGATAAAAACTGATCATGGCAGCGGCAATCATTGCAGGTGATAATGCCATATCAGTTTTTGTATACGTGGTACTTTTCTGTCCCCCGTTATCATAATCATCCACGTAAGACGTATAATCCGATATCTTATTCTGGCTGATGGTCAGGTTTCCGGAAACCTGGATCCAGGCAGCCGGTTTCACACCACCCTGCATTTCGAGCCCCAGCCGCCAGCTGTGCGGCGTATTGGTCCGGGTATATTCTCCCACATCGTTGATCTTGCCGGTCAGGACCAGTTCATTTTGATACAACATATAATATCCGGTGATGCCCCAGTTGTAAACAGGCGTTTTTTTATTCAGCCCCAGTTCAAAATCATTCAGTGTTTCCGGTTTCGGTTGTTCGGTCACGCCTGCTTCAAAATCGTCCCGGTTCGGTTCATGGGTGGCACGGGCAAAGGAAAAGTAGGCCTGCAGGGGGCCATTATTGTATGAGATACCGGCTTTTGGATTGAAGAAATTGTAGTGTTTGAAAAGATTGATCGACGGGTTGTTGTCATATCCGTCGATGTGATAGTTGACCTGCCGGTACTGCAGGTCAATAAAACTGCTGAACTTTTCACCCAGTTGCTGCTGCCATTTCGTGTACACATTGAAATCTGTTTTTTTTGCCGGCACGTTGTAATATTGATAATCCGGCGGAACACCACCCTGGGCAGCCCAGATCACATTCCCGTAATGTTTTCCGTCGTATTCCGTCCAGCCACCGCCCAGTGTGAGGTTGGTGGTTTTGCTGTTATACTGAAGCGAATAAATGCCCCCGTAAAAATAATTGTCCAGCCAGCGTTGCCGGATGAGATCGGTACCGGTAAGCGTGCTATCCCCAATTACAGGATTGGGAAGCCCATAGTCGGCATAGTTTGCGCCATGGATATATTCTTCATAATATCCTTTTCCCCGGGTCAGAAAGGCGGCGATGTTCGTGGAGATTGCCGGGGAGATTTCATGGTTGAAAAATAACTGGTAGTGGTCCTGCCGGTAATTGTCAGTCTGATTCTGATACGTGAAATAATTATAGGTCCGCCTTTTTGAATCAAAGAGGTTGACCGAATCCCCCGGTGTATTGTAAGGGGCGCCCGGGTAACCGGTATTGTTGAGATATTCCTGTTGCAGGGCAGCACTGTCCCCATACAGCTTGGCTTCCGGAACCCCGTTCCAGGCCTGGTATGTTTTTTCGGAACCAGTAATGAGATTGAACCGGATGGAGGTCTTTTTTGAAATATAGGCCGTGGAGAAAAAAGCCGATTTTAAATCGCTGGTTGCACGGTCAATATATCCATCACTGCTGATGCGCGACAGGCGCATGTCTACGGTGAAATGTCCACCAATCAGTCCGGAACCCGCTTTGAGTGTAGTTTTCCAGGAGTTGAACGACCCATAACTATTATTAAACTCGGCGTAGGGGGCGGGCTGGAATACATTGGTGGAAAAATTCATGCTGGCCCCGAAAGCGCCGGCTCCGTTGGATGAAGTGCCCACGCCGCGCTGAACCTGGATACTGTTGGTGGAGGAGGCAAAATCTGGCAGGTCTACAAAATAAATTCCCTGTGATTCTGCGTCATTATAAGGAAGACCATTGAGCGTCATATTGATCCGGGATGCATCGGTACCCCGGATGGAAATCCCGGTATAACCGATCCCGTTTCCGGCATCGGAATTCACGACCACCGAAGGTGTTTGATCCAGGATATAGGGAAGATCCTGGCCGTTGTTTAATTTGGCAATCTGGCCGGAGCCCAGGTTGACCTTCGTAAACGGTGCCTTATCACCGGCACGGATCGCGGTAATCTCAACCGGATCCAGGAATAGTCCTGCTTTTCTAATACCCGTCGAATCCGGTTTCGGTTTCTCCAGGCTGTCAGTTTGCAGGCCGGTCTGAGCCGGCAAATGAGCGGCTGATAAGAGCATCGCGCAGGAAATCATTATGAATTTCATTTTCCAGGTTTGAATGAAGTGACTAACCCGGCGGAATGATCTGGAAAATGCCAACAGAAGAAGAGTAAAAAGCTGCTACCTTCCCTGCGCAGGCATTATCCTGATCAGGTTCTACGGGTATTATCTCAGCCAATCCTGTTTGAATCAGCACCCCGGGAACTAAAGAAAACCGGTTTTCCGCCGGCAACGCAAAGATAGTAACAAATACAGAAAGACCAAGATCCCCCTATCTTTGCACTCCCTAAATGGAGCGTAAAATGGGTATGGATCGCAATACGGTTATCGGTTTTGTTTTACTGGGTCTTTTATTGTTCACCTATTTGTTCACAGCTACAAAAAATAACCAGCAACTGGAAAAACAAAGGTTGCAGCAGGCCGATTCCCTGGCCCTGGTTAAAAAAATGCAGGAAACCCTGCATGAGAAGCAGGATTCCGTAAAAATAAAAGTGGAATCCGGCGACTCACTGACCGGCTTTAACAAAGCCATCGGCGGTAGCGAGAAACTGCTGACCGTTGAAAATGAGCTGTTGAAAATTGTTTTCAGCAACAAGGGGGGTCAGCCAAAGGAAGTGGTGCTTAAACATTTTAAATTATACGACAGCAGCCTGGTGCAACTGGTGGACTCGTCCCTGTCGAACCGTCTGAGTTATCCCATTAATACAGGCGTCAACCAGACTGCCCAGATTGCTGACCTGTATTTTAATGAGGCAAGGGTTGAAAAGAGTGCCGATGGAACACAGACCATTACCTATTCGCTGCCTGCTCCATCAGGAGAATCCATCGAACATCAGTTCGTACTGCACCCAAACAGTTACCTGATCGACTGGAACCTGACTGCAACCAGTGCGAATCAGTTGTTTTCACAGAACAACCTGAACCTGGACTGGCATTCGGAAATGAAGAAAACGCAGACCTATGTCTATTACGAAAAAAGGCTGACCAATATTTGCTTTTCCACGGATAACGATTTCGATTATATTTCTTCCAAAACAGAAAAGACATTTGAAAAACCGGTTCAATGGGTGGCTGTTGTACAACAGTTCTTCAACAGAACCCTGATTGCGAAAAACAATTTTGAAGGGGGTGAAATTCACTGGCTCCGCGAAGCCTCAGACACCTCGTCTCTTCTGGGTAGCGCTGATGTACGCCTGCAGGCAAAACTTCCGGGCAATGCATCCACATTAAACTTCCAATGGTATTTTGGTCCCAATGATTATTATATCCTGAAGAAAACCGGTTCGCATATGGACCGCATCGTGGATCTGGGGCGGGACATGTATTCTTTTGTGCGCCCGATCAATACCTATATCATCATGCCCGTGTTTAACTTCTTCAGAAATCTGGTTTCCAGTTACGGGATTGTTATCTTATTGCTCACATTATTTATCCGTCTCCTCACTTCGCCCCTGGTGTACAGCAGTTACCTGAGTGGTGCAAAAATGAAAGCCCTTCGCCCGGAGATTGAAGTGATCCGGAAAAAAGTAAATGGCGATCAGCAGCAATTGGGGGTGGAGCAGATGAAACTGTTCCGGGAAGCCGGCGTAAACCCGCTGGGTGGCTGTATTCCGGCCCTGTTGCAGATCCCGATATTCTTTGCCCTCTTCAGCTTCTTTAATTCCAATGTGGCTTTGCGCGGCCAGCCCTTTTTGTGGGCGCACGACCTGTCCATTTATGATGTGGTGGTGAAAATGGGCTTTACCATCCCGGCTTATGGAGATCATATCAGTCTGTTTGCGACCCTCGCGGTGATTACCAGTTTCCTGATCTCGCTCTATGGGATGAGCATGACGCCCGACCAAAGCAATCCGGCCATGAAATACATGCCTTATATCATGCCCGTGATGCTGTTGCTGTTCTTCAACCGCTTACCGGCTGCCCTGACCTGGTATTATACGGTTTCCAACCTGATCACACTGATCCTGCAATTTGTTATTCAGAATTATATTATTGACCACGATAAAATTCTCGCCAAACTGCAGGCAAACCGTACCAAACCCAAGACAAAACCCAAATGGCAGGAACGCTTTGAACAGATGCAGGAAACCCAGAAAAAGATCCAGCAGTCGAAAGGTAAAAACTGATCCGTCGGCCGGTAGCCGTGTCGGTCCTCCGGTTGGATATATTAAACCTTTGGAGCATATTGCAATCTAAACGTGATGAATAACAACCAATATAAATGGGTTATTGCGCTGTCGCTGCTCCTGCCGTTCTCAGGATCTGCCCAGAAACGGGTGGGTGATCTCACTTTATTATATAATTCCGTCATCACCGATTCAAAGGATTCAAGCAGGAAAATCCTTTCCACAACAGCGTATTTTCTGAAGGGGAATCTAAGCCGTGCAGAAGTGAACAGCAGCCTGTTTTCTTCCGTAACCATTTATGATTCAAAGGCTGGTTCAGGCGTTATACTCCGGGAAGTGAACGGTCAGAAGCTGCTGATCCGGATGAATGAAGAAAACTGGAATCAGAAAAACGGACGGTTTCTGAGCCTGAATTTCACGCAGGTAAATGAAAAGAAAATCATTGCGGGATATACCTGTAAACTGGCGAAAGTTTCCTCGCCGGATGGTTTTGAAATAACGGTGTTCTATACACGCGATTTGATCCCGGAGAATAAATTTTATGATCCGCTGTTTAAAAACCTGGACGGGCTGCCGCTTGAATACGAACTGCAAAGAGGCAACCTGCACATAAAATATACCCTGGCTTCTGTTAATCTGAACCCGGTTCCCGCTTCAAAATTTGATATCCCCACCAGCGGATACCGGGAAATGACTTACGAAGAAAGCCTGAAGCTGAAGACTGGTAATCCCTAAAGAAAGAGAAAACTAATTTCCTGTTACCATAATGGCGTCAGTTGCTGAGATTAAGCGTTGTGTTTTATTTGGGCATCTGAATCCGGACACCCAGGAACTGCAGGTTTGTCCGGCCGCTCTGGCTGGAAACGGGACCTATATTTACCTTGTATTGATAGGGGAGTATTAAGGTGGTGTTTCCCCGTTGATAGGTCACCATGGCATTCAAAGATACCCGGTTATCTGCCTGGGGATGAATGGATAAGGAAGTGCCGCTGTAAAAAGGTGTTTTCTTTAAAGTGAAAGAGGAAGCAGCATGAATCGGGGTAAAACTGTTCTCGAATTCACGATGTTTTTTCTTTTCTCCGCCACCCTTGCTTGCAAAAGCCAGTGCCGTTACTGCAAACAGCAGCAAACACAAGGTGCACAGGCGGAGCGCATTTGAATAGGATGGTTTATAATTATGAGCAAACATCATGGACAAAGATATAACTTAATTTTCAGTATTTTTTAACCAAAACCGGGGTTCTGACCAATTAATTTAACACATTCTGTGCCGTTTTTTGTGGAAAACCCCCTTATACCTGATGAATACGCTTAAAAACGCCTTTGCGTTGCCTGGCATAATTAATTTGTGATTAATGGATTATCGTTTAATTTAGTATAACCACCTTAAATGAAAGAAAATCCATACCAACCCGAGCAGGACGAGATCAGGGAATTGCTGAAACAATACAATGCACTGAAAAACGGCAGGAAACACAGCTTTCTTGACGAAGATTGTTTCGAAAAAATCATAGACTATTACGATGGGCGGGAGGAATTCCCGCAGGCCCTGGATGCGGCAGAAACAGGCATTGAGCAATACCCGTTTTCATCTATATTACTGATACGGAAAGCCGACCTGTTGATTGCGACCCGGAAATATGCTGACGCCCTGCAGGTACTGGAGCGGGCAGAACTGCTGGATTCAAACGATATCAATCTCTATATATTGAAAACAGATGCCTACCTGGCACTGGATCAGCAGGAAAAAGCCGTAGTGCTGCTGCAGGAAGCACTAACCCACTTCGAAGGAAGGGAACGGATTGAACTCCTGTTTGAACTGGCCGATGTATACGATGACTATGAGGAATTTGATAAAATATTTGACTGCCTGCGCTGGATCCTGGAGCAGGATTGCCAGAATGAAGAGGCACTCTACAAGATTTGTTTCTGGACTGATTTTACCGGCCGCAACGAGGAAAGCATCCGCCTTCATCAAAATATCATAGATGAGAATCCCTACTCCGAGCTGGCCTGGTTTAACCTGGCTGCCGCTTACCAGGGGCTGAAATTATATGAAAAGGCCGTAGACGCCTATAAATATGCAGTGGCGATCGATGAGAAATTTGATTATGCCTACCGGAATATGGGCGATGCTTTTATCCGCCTGCGTAAATACCGGGATGCCATTGAGAGCCTGGAAAGGGTTTTGGAGCTTTCGAAACCGGAAGATGTGATATATGAGGCAATCGGTCATTGCTATGATAAGCAACGGCAATTTGCACAGGCCCGGTTTTATTACCGCAAGGCCTCCCATCTGAACCAGGACGATAGTAAGCTCATTTATAAAATTGCCTGTACTTACCTGAATGAAGGCCAGTGGACCAATGCAGTGAAACAACTGGAATCTGCGATCCGGCTGCAGGGAAAACATCCTGAATACCACCTGGCGCTCGGAGAATGTAAGGTTCAGCTTATGGAATTCAGGGACGCGATCCTGGCTTTTGGAACCGTTGTGCGGCTGAGACAAAAAAATATTTCAGGATGGGAGGCGCTGGTGCGCTGTCTCTACCTGGCAGAAATGTATAAAGAGGCTCTGGAGCAGGTGCAGCAGGCCATCCGGGTAATCGGGGAAAAACCGCTGCTAACTTTTTATATGAGTGCGATTTTTTTTGCCATGGGAAAATCCAGGGAAGGATTGATCCACCTGGACAAAGCTTTGGCACGTTCTCCGAAATTGTTAAAGAAAATGATCGCCCTCAATCCATCATTACTTCAGTCTCAATCTATCGTTGATGTAATTGCGCGTTACCGAAAGAGGTAAGGTTTTCTTATTTTTGCGCCTCCTGAATACACTTAACGAAATTTATTGCAGATGAATTTTTCACTCAGTCAGATGCCGGAAAGAGTTAAAAAACCCCGGAGTCATGGTATTACCATGGTCATGGATAAAGGATTAAGTATTGAAGAAACCAAAAACTTCCTGAGTATTGCCGGGCCCTATGCAGACGTTGTCAAGCTGGGATTCGGTACCTCTTATGTGACCCCTCACCTGGACAAGAAACTCGCTGTTTACCGGGAGGCCAACATCCCCATTTATTTCGGGGGAACCCTGTTCGAAGCCTTTCTCATTCGCGGTCAGCTGGAAGATTATATCAGCGTCTGCAGGGAATATGGCGTGGGTTATATGGAAGTGAGTGATGGCTCCATAGATATTGACCACAAGGAAAAATGCAAACTGATTGAGCGCCTGACACAGTATGGAACCGTACTCAGTGAAGTAGGCAGTAAGGATGCGACGCATATCATCCCGCCCTATAAATGGATCGAGCTCATGCGCGCCGAACTGAACGCCGGAGCCACTTACGTGATTGCAGAAGCCCGGGAAGCCGGTAACGTGGGTATTTACCGGGGAACCGGTGAAGTGCGGGAGGGCCTGGTGCAGGAAATTCTCACGCAGATCCCGACTGAAAAAATTCTCTGGGAAGCGCCGCAGAAATCCCAGCAGTTGTATTTTATCGAACTGATCGGGGCCAATGTGAACCTGGGTAATATTGCTCCCAATGAAATGCTCGCCCTGGAAGCCATGCGCATCGGGCTTCGCGGGGATACCTTTGATCTTTTCCTGAATAAAAAAGCAGCCAAATGAGAAAGTTCGGCCTGATCGGTTATCCGCTGGGCCATTCTTTTTCCGCTAAATATTTCAGTGAAAAATTCCGGCGCGCTTCGATGGAAGACTGCATTTATTCAAACTTTGAAATCCCTTCGATTGCTCACCTGCCGGAAATACTGAAGGACCCTGAACTCAGAGGCCTGAATGTTACCATCCCTTATAAGGAATCGGTGATCTCCTACCTGCAGGAAAAAGATCCGGTGGTGCAGGAAACAGGCGCCTGTAATTGTATCCGGATAGACCAGGGCAAACTCACCGGCTATAATACAGATGTAAAAGGTTTTGAAGAGTCACTTGACGAGAAATTAACGGCGGG
>WSSedB1CaDRAFT_10000866_pt1 | contig 12306 bp, 10 predicted proteins | sample WetSurSB1Cattail_FD_9460 | JGI IMG/M metagenome (IMG submission 9460)
ATTTAGTATGATGTTAATTCTTGTTTTTAGTTGTTGGACATCCTTTTACGGAATTTATGGACTTATTCGATATACGATGTTCCAAAAACATCAGGGGAAAAAGAAACTGATATTGGTTATAGTTACATACTCAAACTTCGCAGATAAATAATCGCCTATGAGCCTTGAAAATTCAATATTTATGACAATAAAAATAGCATGAACCACAACCATTTTGTATAATAAAATTGCGAAATAAAACCATACAAATGGAGGCTCATGCTATGAAAAGTATAACACAAGACAACCATCAGACGAAATGCCTTTCGGCAAAATCAATGCGGTTTTTTCAGCAGTATCGTATCGCCAAAATCTTGCACGCCGCCAATGCCAACAAAATCAAGGGAATTCCAGCTATGCAGATTTTTCTGCTGGCCGTCAGCATCGTATTCCAGCACAAGTCTCTCTACATGCAGATGAATCTACATCCGGACACGCTGCCATTCGGCAAGGATACGTTCTACCGTTTCATGAATTCCTGCCATACGAATTGGCGCAAGTTCACTACACTGCTGGGTTCCAGTATCATCCGGCACTCTATTGAGCCATTAACTGACGAGAAGAGACGCAATGTACTTATCATCGATGACTCTATCTTTAGCCGGTCTCGTTCGAAAAAGGTCGAGCTGTTGGCGAAGGTATTCGACCATGCTCATGGTCTTTACACCTTCGGCTTCCGTATGCTCACTCTCGGATGGTCAGATGGCAATACCTTCCTGCCAGTCAGCCATTGCCTTTTGTCTACGGCGAATCAGAAGAATCGGATCAATGAAGCTTCGGCTAAAGTGGATCCACGTACCAACGGAGGTAGGCAACGCAAGCTGGCACAGCTGAAAGCAACCGATGTTGTCCTGAAGCTGCTCAAAGAAACAAAGNCTGCTGGNATTTCTGCTCANCATGTNNTGTTTGACACATGGTTCTGCGCTCCAGCTTCATTAACAGCCATAAAGGATATTGGTTTTGACGTCATCGCTATGGCAAAGAAAACCAGCAAGATGCATTACCGTTACCAAGGCAAGATGCAGGATGTTAAAGCAATCTACCAGCAAAATACGAAACGCCGTGGTCGTGCTAAATACCTGCTTTCCGTAGAAGCGGAAGCCGTTAAGGACGGCAAGGCAATTCCTGTCCGCTTTGTCTATGTGCATAACCGTAATCGGCGTAAAGACTATCTGGTACTGGTTACGACCGACATGTCCCTTGGCGAAGAAGAAGTCATCAGCCTGTATGGGAGACGCTGGGGCATTGAGGTTTTCTTCAAGATCTGCAAATCTTATCTGCATCTCAGTAAGGACTGCCGTTCGATTTCCTATGACGCCATGACCGCACATGTAGCTGTGGTGTTTACCCGATATATGCTGCTGGCTGTAGAACAGCGGGAGAGCCAAGATTTACGCAGTATTGGCGAACTCTTCTATCTGACTATTGATGAATTACCAGATTTACAGTTTCTGGATGCACTCCATCTGGTATTACTACAATTTGCCGAATTGGTTCAGAAAAATTGTTTGCTAAGTGAGCAAGCCGTCCAACTAATGCTGGATTCGTTTCTACAGGAACTACCATCCTTATGGACTGCAAGTCTGCCAAAATGTTCATAATATTGGAATCTACTGACCGATCTTCTGACCGATTTATATTGATTTTTCAAGGCTCACAGTATATTTTTCGTGTGCGAAGTTTGAGTTTGAAATTAATAAATTTAAAATCCTTTGTCAATTTAGTCTTTATATTCTTATAACATCTTAGTTTTAAGATTTTGTTCCTCTATACGTAAAGGCTGGCAATTAAACAGATCTCACACGGAGACGTTTAATTGCCAGCCTTTTTAATTATTTTACCAAATAGCCGCCATCTACAGGGATAACCGCTCCACCCAGATAATCACTGGCAGACGATGACAAGTAAATGCACGTACCTTTCATATCGTTACCCGTACCCCATCTATGGGCCGGAATCCGATCGGTAATTTCTTTATACCTTGGATTACTCTGATCTAATAGCGCTTCATTCATTTCGGTTGCCATATACCCTGGCGCAATCGCATTAACATTAATGCCACGGCTAATCCAATCATTGCTCATTTCTTTTGTCAGTTGTGCCACGCCGCCTTTGGCAGCTGCATAAGCCGGAATGGTTTGCCCACCGAAAAAAGAAACCATCGAAGCAATCGTAATAATTTTGCCATAACCTTTTTTCAACATGACTTTAGCTGCTTCCTGACAAAGGATAAAAACCGAACTCAAGTTTACCCCTACTACGCGATCCCATTCTTCAATGGGAAACAGTTCCGCACTAGCTCGCCGTTGAATTCCATGTGCTGTTACCAGAATGTCCAGTTTTCCGCCAAACTTTTCCAGACAAGTTTGAAATGTACTGTATATCTGATCACGCTGTTCAAAATTTCCTTTTACACCGTAGCAGGTAAATCCCCTGCGGTGAAATTCTTCCGCTACAGTATAAACCTTATCCGATGTGCCAACAATGGCTACTTCACAGCCGGCTTCCATCAAGCCTTCAGCCATCCCGTAGCCCAGCCCTCTGGTTCCACCTGTTACAATTGCTTTTTTTCCTTTAATATCAAAAAGATTCATCTTTCAGTCCCCCGCTTTTTATTTGTCTAAGATTCAGCAATCACCCTGATTGACCTATTTCTCAAAGCGATTTTAAATAGGCTGCTATTTCAGCATCCTGGCAATTCGAATAAAAATATTCCACAAAATTTTTATCATCAATTGCTCGTTTGAGGAAATCCTGATCAATTTCTTTTAAAATAGTCAGCAGCGGTCTGTACGTTATTTTCTTGATGTTATCCAAAATCTTTTTATTGCTTTGTTCAGCCGCAACTCTGTCTTTAGGATATCCGCCGCCGAACGGTTCAGAAAACAGTCGTTCAAAGAGATAACGCAAATTTATTTCGCCGCCCCAGCCAAAATTTTGAGCAAACGGAATTGAAACCGCATTACCATCATTTATTTGACCAAACAAATACGCATCCTGCCCGTTTACTACATGACCACAGATAACGTTAGGAAAGCTATTGGCAGCGAGCATTGCACCTTCCCCCGTACCGCATCCGGTAACGACAAAATCTGCTGCTTTTGTTGTTAATAAAATAGAAGCTAAAAGCCCATTTTGTACATACGTCAGTTGACGCTTATCGGCTGTTGAATACATCCCATAGTTATATACCTTATGTCCGGCTTTTTCTGCTGCTGTTTTTAACTCCTGATAAATCAAATCATTTTTTCCAGCTTGAGAATTTTCATTTATTAAAGCAATTTTCATTTTTATTCATATCCTTATCCATATATTTAGGTCTATAATGACAACCTATCGACATTCAAGAAGATCTTTTTATACTATGCTTTTGTTAACTAATCTACTAACTATAACCAACATTCCCGGATTATTCCTCATAAACCATTTACACTTTACTTTTCAGCCAATTCTTTTACGATTTGGGGATGAATCGCATCTAATTTATAAAAGCATAATGCTACTATCGGAATTATAGTGAACACAATAGGAACACAAAAATACGATAGATTTATTATATTTTTTGTATATTCTGTAATATTAGATGGATCATAACCAGCAAAGCTTAATACATAGCCCATTATAGCTGCGCCAAAAGCCAAACCTATTTTATTAGCAAAACTATAACCACCATAAATTGTACCTTCTGCGTTTATGCCAAAACGCCATTCATGATAATCGACCGAATCAGCAGCCATACCATAAACAGCAGCTGTATTGAGGCCGTCAAAACATTGGGCCACTACATAAACAATACAAAAAACAACAGGATCTTTAACAAAGATCAAAATACTAAAACCAACTAAAAATCCACCTAATCCAAGTAAGTTTGTCCATTTCAATTTTAATTTTTTTACCAAAAAAGGTACACTTATAGCTGAAACAAATCGTCCTATATAAATAAGCGACAGTAAAACAGCTGCCAGCCAGGGAGAATTCATAACGTACATACAGTAGTACAATGTAACTGCACCAAGTGCTGCACCTTTCGTCTGATGGCATAAAGCGACTATTACCGATATAATCCATGGCACATTCTTGAAAATTGTTTTATATTTTTCAATGAACCCCATCTCGATTTTTGGCTTTTTATCTTCTTCTTTATTTGTACTGCTATAACGTTCTCTACATTTAGCTACAACAATCCAGAAGGATAGCATCGCTAATATACCAAATAGTGCTGTTGTCAAAGTAAAACCCATTTGTTTATCTTCATTACCAAACAGATCAACCAAATAAATCATACAGCTGCTTATCGTTAACGCACCAAAACAAGATCCCAGCATACGAAAGCTAACCAAGCTAATCCTCATTTCAGGAGAACGGCTCATCATAGGCATAAGACAACCATATGGAACATTCACTACGGAGTATAAGATACCTAAAAGTATATAGGTTATATACGCATAGACAATTTTTCCACTAGGGGAAAAGTCGAATACGGTAAACGTTAAAACAAATAGTATTGCAAAGGGGATCGCACCAAACAACATATAGGGATGAGTTTTACCCCTTTTACTATTAGTGGTTTTATCAATCATACCACCAATAATAGGATCAGCAAATGCATCTACACCTTTTGAAATCAACAATAACAGGGCAACAGCTTCTACAGGAATCAGCGCAACATTTGTATAGAAAAACAGTAAGAAATTACTCATGGCCGCCATTACAAAATTCGAGCCCAAATCTCCAAATCCATAAGATATCTTTTCAATTAAACCTATGTTTTCTTTGTCTTTTAAAATTTCATGAATTGAACTATCCGTTAATACAGATTCCATATTATACACATCCTATCATTCCACTTTAACCCAATTACATAATTCTAAACATCGCACTGTATTATACATAAAAAACACAGTGCGATAATTTAGATTTGGCAAGCTTTACCCTGACAAGCCTTATGATCCGCTGATCAAAAAGCTGGCATACTTCTATTTTTCATCGTGTGATCTAATATAATCCATATTTAATGTAAGACCAATCCCTGGTAAATCAGGTATCTCGATAAAACCATTTTTAGGCATTGGCGCATCTATAAAAGCTTTCGCTGTAATTTCTTCAAAAGTAAGTGTTCTTTCGACAAACAAACCGTTAGGCATAGCACTTATTAAATGCATATGAATATGTTCCATTCCATGCGGTGCAATTTTTAAGTTCCAGGCTTGTGCAATCGCTGCAACTTTGAGTGCTTCTGTATAGCCGCCCGCTCTGGCGCAGTCAATCTGAATAATATCCGTGGCTTCCGCCATCACTAAATCCCGGGCACCAAATTTTGTATATTCCTGTTCACCTGTAGCCAACGTCATATCTGTACTACGTCTAAATCTGGCTAAACCTGGAATATCATCAGCTCCTACAGGTTCTTCTAAGAACATAATGTCATACTGTTTTACTTTATTAGCAAAGCGGATACTGGTCGTTGAATCCCAAACATTATTAGCATCCAACATGATCCCAATATCAGGTCCAATAGCTTCTCTGACTTTTCTGACACGTTCTAAATCACGTTTAATATTCTGCCCACCTTCTACACCAACTTTGAATTTAACCATTTTATAGCCTTGCGCTACAATATCTTTAAGTTCTTTAACTAATTCTTCATCAGAATACGAAGTCCATCCGCCTGTACAATACGCAGGTACTTTAGTTTGGTTACCGCCAAACAATTTATAAAGAGGCAGCCCGGTAATTTTACCTTTCAAATCCCACATAGCTATATCGATAGCACTTATCGCACAGAAAATCAGCCCTTTACGGCCTACACCGCGTAAGTATTGGACCATATCCTGCCAAACGACTTCCGTTTCAAATGGATCTCTGCCAATAACCAAAGGAGCAGCATCTCTCATTATTACTTCTTTTATTGCGTGTCCCCCTACTTCATGGTAGGTTATTCCAACGCCTTCCAAACCATCTTCCGTAGTCAGACGTACAATTAGATACCCTACACTTTCGACTTTTCGGGTAGCATCGGCAATATTGTCCGGCATTTTAGTAGATACAAGATGAACATCGATTTTGGTGATTTTGTGATTCATAATAAGGTCCCTCCACATATTTTTTTTGCAAACACTTGTTTGCTGGTTCGTAGTAAAATCTCAATTAATAAAAGCAATTTTATTAATCAAACTCTATAACTCCCATGAAAATCTCATAGGAACTTTTAAACAATTTCAGTGCCACAGAATTAATCATTTACGTATTTTATTACACTATGGCACGAAATTAATTAAAACTATACAATTCTTTAAAACTGAAGCATAAATTTATTTTTTAAATTTAGTATAACTTATTCTATTTTATTCACCGGATAATGCACTTTTTCTCCTTTTAAGAACCGAACGGCTTCTTCCGCACACTTGCGAGTAAGATCAACCGCTGCCTCTTCAGAATACCAAGCCATATGCGGCGTAATAAGAAGTTCTGGCTGTTTAAGCAAAGGACTGTCCGCTGGCAGCGGTTCTTTTTTCGTGACATCAATTCCCGCACCGGCGATCCATTTTCCTGTCAATGCTTTGTCGAGAGCTGTTTCATCAACAAGGCCACCACGTGCTACATTAATTAAATAAGCACTCGGTTTCATCATTTTCAGTTCTTTTTCTCCAATAATATCTTCCGTTTCCTTATTTAATGAACAATGTAATGATATGATATCGGACTGCTGCAGCAGTTCTTCCTTGCTGACAAATTCGACAAAATCAATTTCTTCATTATGTTTTTTAGCAGCACCAGCATAAGGATCATAGCCAATAACCCTGCAGCCTAAAACATGAACCCTTTTTGCAAAAGCACTGCCGATCCTGCCAAGCCCTATGATACCAACCGTTTTTAACCGATTGCGCTGAATTGGAATCGTTCGTGTATAATCCCAGATGCCTTCTTTTACAAGCGGTACGATCTTACATAGTTTTCTGCTTAAAGCCATCATTAAAGTAAATGCCTGATCTGCAACTTCTTCCGTTCCATAATCCGGCACATTGCAAACCTGAATATTGTATTTTGTAGCTGCCTGAATATCCACATTATCAACGCCAACACCATAGCGTACAATCATTTTTAACGTAGGAATCCCTTTAAAGACTTTTTCATTCAGTGGTACACATTGGTTCAGCATCGCTACAGCACCATGGCATTTCTCTATGACTTCTTCTTCCGTTTGACAATGAAACCAGGAATAATCAAAACCTGCCTCTTCAAATACCTTTTTTTCTTCATTAATATCCGTATGATCACAATCAGAAATAACTAGTTTTTTTTCTTTATTCATTTTTATTAACCCCTATTTAAGATTTTATTCAATATGCGCATGACTTGTATCGCCAGTATCCGTTGATAATTTCTTTTTAAAAGTTTCCGTTGCTAAATATACACAAGCAATAGAAATCAAACACATAAATGCCAGAAAAAGTGATATTGGCCAGGAAGCCCCATCAGCTGAATCAACCAAAATAGTAGCAATCATAGGCGTCAGCCCACCAACAAGACCTGCCATTTGAAATCCCAGCGAAATGCCCGTATAACGCACATTAGTTTTGAACAATTCTGAAAAAAACGCCGGTTGTACGCTGAACATAGCTCCCAGTCCAATAGAATAGGCAAATATTATAGATGCATACAACACCCAAACATTACCACTGTCAATCAGCCAAAACATTGGAAAAGCGAACAGCAGCGTAACGATCGCACCAAACAGATATACAGGTTTGCGGCCAACCTTATCCGATATTGCGCCAAACATTGGAAAAGTAACCAGTGCTACTGCCGCCGAACATAAAACTGCATTTAAAGCCACACTGCGGTCAAGACCAAGGTTATGGGTAACATACGATAAGATATACGTACATACCGTAAAGCCAAGTACAATTTCACCCATCCGCATCCCCATTGCCACTGCTATTTCTTTTCTGCCCGATTTTAAAAGCTGTAAAAGCGGCATTGGCTTTTTGGCTGTTTCTTCACCAGCTGCATTGGCCTTCATTGCAGTAAATACAGGACTTTCTTTTACATGCAGCCGAATAAATAAACCAATCCCTAATATAACAATACTGAGCAAAAATGGAATTCTCCAGCCCCATTCTAAAAATATGCTGGCCGGTATAATCGCAATGGCTCCCGTCGACAGGAAAAGTCCTACAACATTGCCCAATTGAACAAAAGTGCCAAAAAATCCCCGATGCCCCGCCGGGGCATATTCAATGAGCATAGTCGTCGCTCCGCCCCACTCGCCGCCAAGAGCAAATCCTTGTATTAATCGAAGTACAACAAGCAAAATCGGAGCCAGTATACCAATAGAATTATACGTGGGGATACAGCCAATTAGAAAAGTCGCAAACCCCATAATTAAAAGCGATACGATCAGCACAGACTTCCGCCCTGTTTTATCACCATAGTGACCAAAAACAACGGCACCAATCGGACGACTTAAAAAAGTAACTGCTAACGAACCATATGATGCAATGATTCCTGCCACCGGCGATAATGACGGAAAAAACAAGTGTGGAAAAACCAAGGCTGCAGCTGTTCCGTAAATAAAGAAATCATAAAACTCAATGGCCGTGCCTACCATGCTTGAGCCGCCTACTGAAAACAACTCTTTGTATTGATGTGAAACTCCGGTTTCATCGATGTATGTTTTATGTGATAAATCAAACATAACATTTCTCCTTTTGCAAATATTCTGTTTTTAGCTAATCTCTTTAACTGTTTTTACGATATTTTCCACAGTCAATCCATATAATGCAAACAATTTTTTCGACTCACCCGACCGGCCAAAACAATCCTGAATACCAATCTTTTTTACGACGTTCGGTTCAAAGCTTGTAACAACTTCGCTTACTGCACTTCCCAATCCACCAATAACATTATGGTCTTCAACTGTCACAATACCTTTTGTCTCTTTTGCTGCCCGGATAATCGCCTCTTTATCAATCGGCTTAATACTATACATATCAAGGACTCGTACCTCAATGCCTTCTCCTGCAAGGATTTTTGCTGCTTCAACGGCCTTCGACACCATCGAACCAATCGCCATAACGGTTATATCCGTACCAGCCCTGAGCTGCTTACTTCCGCCCAAAACAAATTCTTCATTTTCATCGTATAAAGCTGCATTGGCATCGCGTCCTACTCTCATAAACATTGGGCCTTTATGCTGTGCCATGAGTTTTACGATTTTTCCTGTAGCAACATGATCCGCCGGAACTAATACACTCAGTTTTGGAATGCTGCGCGTAATCGCCAGATCTTCAATAGCCTGATGCGTTGCTCCATCGCCACCACATTCTATACCGGCATGCGTTCCTACCACTTTAACATTAAGTTCCGGATAGCATACGGAGTTTCGCAGCTGTTCAACCGCGCGCATACTGACAAATACCGAAAATGTACTTGCAAACGGTATTTTGCCCGATGCAGCCAGTCCTGCAGCAATGCCAATCATATTTTGTTCAGCAATCCCACAGTCTATATATCGTTCGGGAAATTCCGCCTTAAATCTAATTGAATTTGTCGCCTTTCCCAAGTCCGCATCAAGAACAACAACATTATCATTTGCCCGGCCAATTTCTACTAATGCCTTCCCATAAGCTACTCTATTCGCTTCCATCAAAGCACGCCCCCTAATTCTGCAATAGCCTGCTTTAACTCATCACTGTTTGGGGCTTTGCCATGCCAGTCTACTTTATTTTCCATAAAAGACACACCTTTACCCTTTATTGTATTTGCAATGATAACTACAGGACCATTTGTAAGTCGATCTGCTTCATCAAGAGCTGCGCCAATCTGCTCAATATCGTGCCCATCAACCGATAGTACCTGCCAACGGCTTGCCTTAAAACGATCGCTGACATTTGTTATATTCATAATTTCTTCATTCGTTCCATCTATTTGCAAATGATTATAATCTACTATGACCACTAAATTATTCAGGTCAAATTGGGCTGCACTCATCACAGCTTCCCATACCTGGCCTTCCTCACACTCACCGTCTCCCAACAAGCAGTATACCCGGTAATCCTTTTTATCCATTTTTGCCGCATAGGCCATGCCTACAGCAGCTGAAATTCCCTGCCCTAGCGATCCTGTTGACATATCAATACCCGATGTATGTTTCATGTCGGGATGGCCTTGTAAAAAGCTATCTGTCTGTCGCAAACTTTTTAAATCCTGTAGTGTTATGTACCCTTTTTCCGCTAAAGCCGCATAAAGAATTGGACAAGCATGTCCTTTGCTCAAAACAAAGCGATCACGTTCTGGCCACGTTGGCTGCTTTGGATTTATACGCATTTTATAAAAATACAAAGTGGCCACAATATCAGCCGCTGACAAAGAGCCTCCTGGATGCCCGCTTCCAGCATTCGCAATTGCCTCCAAAGCCAGCTGGCGCATCCGATCTGCCTTTTTTCTCACCATTTTTACATCGATCAAATTTATTCACTCCCCGCAAGATTTTCTAACGATTAATTTCGGCTGCAAAATTATTTTTTGTTTTACAGTATAAGGATTTTTTATCTCATTTATTAGTACCTCTGCCGCTTTTTCGCCTAAAGCGAATTTTCTCTGATGAACAGTTGTTAACGGAATGTGCAGCATGCCGGCTTGTTCTATATCATCATAACCAGCTAGGCCTAAGTCCCGTGGAATTTCAACGGAATTTTCATGACAATATTTCAAAACTCCCATAGCCACAGTATCATTGATAGCAAAAATTGCATCTACAGACTTTTCAATTAAAAACTTTGCATATTTAACACCATCAGCAAAAGTTGCCATACTATTAAAAACGATACTGTCGTCCCGATCAATTCCACTATTTTTTAGCACGTCTGTATACCCGCGAAAACGGTCATTACTAGCCGAGGAATTTTTATCACCTAAAATAACACCAATTCGTTTATATCCCAACCGAATCATATGCTGAATAATTTTTCTTGTTCCTGAATAATTGTCGTTTGTTATAAAGCTGACATCCAAATCAGCAATGTAATTGTCTACAAAAACCAGCGGCGTATTCGTTTTGATGAAACTTTTATAATCATCTTTGTCGGAGCTGATTGGAATGACAATCGCGCCATCAACTCGTTTGCTTGTTAAAAAAGTTGAATACATCAATTCATTTGCCTTATTTCTGTCACTGTTGCACAGTAACAGCCCGTAGCCTCTTTTTTCCAAATACGCACTGACACCCTTGCTGATAAACGCATAGTACTGATTCGTAATATCCGGAACAACCAACCCAATCATATTCGTTTCATTGAGTATTAAGCTACGCGCTACAGAATTAGGCTGGTATCCTTTTTCTTCACAAACACGCAATATATATTCCTTTGTTTTTTGAGAAATTCCCGTACTATTATTTAATGCACGTGAAACGGTAGAAACAGCTACATTGCATTCTTTAGCGATATCTTTAATTCCAATCATTGCCAACATCTCCCCATTATATAAATATATCATTTTGTAAAATATCTTTTACTACAATCAAATTCTATTATATAGCATTAACAGATATTTATTAATATATATTGGGCAGCTTCCCTGACAATATATTGGTTTTTACAATTGATATGTACGATCCGTTAAAGATTTTATTTTATCGGAAACGTTTCCCATAAAATACTAAAATTATTCGTAATTCAGATAATTATAACAGTACGTTATCATCTCCAATCCATATTTCATATAGTATTTCTGCAGATTCAATTAAAAGGAAACGTTTCCGTTAATTCACAGTATATAAGCTTTTATTTAATAAGTCAATAAAAAATTCACATTATTATAAATAAAAACTGTTTTATGTTTTATCCCACTATTAAGTTTTGATATCAAACAACTCTAACCTATACTGCATGAATGGTTGTATAAATATTTTTCTTTCTCTATACATAAGCTGTAACAAAAGAAAGAATTTATAAAAACTATAATTTATCGCTCCCTCTATTTTCAAAATTAATAAACAAAAAGACCTGGTCATAGTATGCCCGCTTTAACGGATCTACTATTGCCAGGCCTAAATTATAAACGTATCTAAAGTAATAAACACACGATTTTATTTTTTTAGATATGCTTTATTTACTTCACCAAATATCCTCCATCCACCGGTATGATAGCTCCGCCTAAGTAATCACTCGCATGCGATGCCAAAAAAATACACGTTCCTTTCATATCATCACCAGTTCCCCAGCGATGTGCCGGAATACGATCTGTAATTTCCTTGTAACGCGG
>WSSedB1CaDRAFT_10000867_pt1 | contig 12305 bp, 8 predicted proteins | sample WetSurSB1Cattail_FD_9460 | JGI IMG/M metagenome (IMG submission 9460)
CCCGTGTCCATAAAACAGTCATTTGAAAAAGCAATAAGCTCTTAAAAATGAACTTGTTTCAGATTCATCTATTTTACATATTTTTCAAGTGTTTTTCGTACGGCACCCGGACCGCTTACGAGTTCCGTAAAATACCGGACTACACATTCTGCAAGTCCCGCCTTATACAGGTCTACGCCGAACAGCGTTTCGTCACTGAGAAGCGGTTTGAGAATCTGAGCGAACGGACCCTTGTCTCCAAGTTTGATTCCTTTAATGTATGCCTGGGAAGATTCAAGGCGCGGGTCACTGCTGGGAGCAAATGTTTTGCCTTCATCATCGATACCCATTAAATACCGGCACCAGCCTGCAAATACGAGCGGTATAAGTTTCAGGTCTCCGACATTGAGTTTTCTGTCAGCCAGATAGGCTTTGATCGTTTCTCCGAATCTTATTGAAAGTTTCTGGCTTGTATCGGTGGCAATCCGCTGTGGTGTGTCAGGCATGAACGGATTCGGTATTCTCTGTTCAAGCACTTCTTTGATAAAATCCCTTGGATTGAGAATTTTCGGATCGACAACGACAGGCATACCTTCTTTATATCCGATGATGTTCACCATTTTATTCAGAACAGGGTCTTTCATTTCATCTGCGATAAGCGTGTATCCGAGCAGACAGCCGTAAATTGCAAGACAGGTATGGAGCGGATTCAGGCAGGTGCATACTTTCATGCGCTCGACTTTATTTACCGTCTCCCGGTCGGTAAAATAGACTCCTGCTTTTTCAAGCGCAGGCCGGCCGTTAGGAAAATTATCTTCAATAACAAGATATTGCGGCCGCTCTGCGTTTACGAACGGCGCAATATATGTATTTTTGCTCGTAATAACGACACCTGTGTCGTGGAAACCGTCGTCTTCCAGCATTTTTTTTACGGAAGCATCGGGCCTCGGTGTGATTTTGTCGATCATAGACCAGGGGAACGATACGTTGTTTTCAAGATATGAAATAAAGCCCTTTTCACAGAAACCTTTTTCCACCCACTTTGCGGCAACATCCATAACGGCAGTCTGGAGTTTTTCACCGTTATGGGAGCAGTTGTCGGTACTGCACAGTGCAACTTTATATTTACCGTTAAGATAGCGATGGTACATGAGGGCGGTGATTTTACTCATCATGCTGTTCAGCTTGCCGTCAGGACCGGCCGTAAAATCTGAAGCTACAAACGGGAAGTAATCTGTTCCGCGGCCGAGTGCATATCCTTTTTCTGTTATAGTAAAGGTTACCATTTGAAGGGAAGGATTTGCGAATGCCTTTTTAAAGTTGTCCCACTCTTTGCTGAAAGACGAATCACATTTCCATGCATCTGCGATGGATGCGATTACTTTTTTATCAATGGTACCATTGGCATTAAGTGTTACAAGCAGTGAAAGGTTATTATAGGGTTTGTAGATATCGTCGATAATATCATAATCAAAGCCTTCCCCGACAAGTATACCTTTGTCGGTCATGCCGCCGTTGAGCAGTGTCTGCATGAGTGCCGCAGGGAAACCACGGAATATATTTCCTGCACCGAAATGTATCCAGACCGGATTTTTCAATGTAACCGCTTTCATTTTTTCGCGGTCAAATTCCGGCATTTCATATTTTTTTTCTTCCCAGATTTTTTTGTTCTGAATCCCTTTTTCATTTAGTTCCATCATATAAGACTCCTCGTTATTTAAAATGACTTAACTTGTGGTTCTTTAAAATATTGCGGGTGCTGATTCATCAGTGTGGTAAGTTCTATTTTCAGTTTGTTCAGATGTTCATATTCGAGTTTTGCAGCCAGCGTTTCATCTTTTGCTTTGAAAGCGGCCAGTATTTCCTGATGTTCACTGATTACATTCTCGGTTATTTTATTTATCTGAAACGAAATTCTCCGTATCCTCTGATAATTGCCGCACTGGGTCAGATAGATTTTCCACAGACGGTCCATCGACGTGCTTGTGTAAATTATCTGGTGAAATTTTTCATCTGACGCCATAAGCATATCAATATTCTGTACTTCATAACCCATTTTTTGTTCTGCGATTGCATTTCCCATTTTGAGCTCATCGGTCCTGGTAAAAACTTTACAGAATTGCGGAATAATTGCAGTTTCGAGTGTAATCCGGAGAAAGCGTTCAAGTTCAACCTGTTCCAGGTCAATCCGGGAAACCTGCGTACCGCGCTGCGGAAATATTTCCACAAGGTTGTCTTCCTGCAGTTTTAACAGTGCATCCCGTATCGGAGACCGGCTTACCCCGAGCTCAACGGAAAGTTTCTGAATGTCCAGGTCCTGTCCGGGTTCTAGTATAAGTGAAATTATTTTATCCTTCAGAATCTGGTAAATTTGTTCAGATGCAGTCAGCCTTAACACAGTTACTTCCTTTTGGAATTTTTCTCGATAGCTTCCCAAAGGCCGTTTATATATGTTGCTCCGAGAGCGCGGTCGTACAGACCGTAACCGGGCATTGCTTTTTCACCCCAGATCATCCGCCCGTGATCCGGTCTGATGGGTCCTGTAAAACCGATATCATATAATGCCTTGCACATTTCATACAGATCAAAGGACCCGTCGCTGGAAAGATGCGCTGCCTCTTCAAATACTCCCGGTTTAAAGTGATGAAGATTCCGGACGTGCGCAAAATGGATGCGTCCCGGCAATGAGCGGATTATATCCGGCAGATCGTTTTTCGGATTTGAGCCGAGGGAGCCTGCACAGAAAGTCAGACCGTTAAAAGGCGCATCTACGGCTTTCAGCATTTTCTGAATTTTTTCCTTGCTGGTAATAATACGCGGCAGTCCGAACACTGGCCAGGAGGGATCATCCGGATGAATAGCCATTTTAATGTCGTATTTTTCACATACCGGCTGGATAGCCTTGAGGAAATAGACCAGATTATCAAAAAGTTTATCTTCCGAAACTTCTTTATATGCGTCGAACAGCTCCTTTACATGCGCAAGCCGTTCCGGTTCCCAGCCTGGCATAACGAAACCGTTGCTGTTTGAATTGGTCTGATCGAAAAACTTTTTCGGATCAATCGTATCGACCACTTGCTGGTCATAAGCCATAACCGTAGAACCGTCGGGACGTTTTTTTGCCAGATCCGTGCGGGTCCAGTCAAATACCGGCATAAAATTATAGCAGACCAGATTGATATGCTCTTTTCCCAGGTTTTCAAGTGTTTTGATATAGTTATCTATATATTTATTGCGATCTGAATTTCCTATTTTTATAGCATCGTGAACATTGACGCTTTCAATGCCTTCTATTTTAAGTCCTTCCGCCTCAACTTCTTTTTTTAATGCATGGATTTTTTCCTGCGGCCATAATTCACCTGCCGGAATGTCATATAACGTTGTTATTACTCCGGTAACGCCGGGAATCTGACGGATATTCTGGAGTGTAACGGTATCGAATTTTGAGCCGAACCACCGAAAAGTCATTTTCATCAAGAAACCTCCTGTAATGGATATCTTAATCACTTGTAAAACTCTTCTGATTTTTAGAAGTATCTTACCTGTGTATATAAATATAGCATACTAATATATTAGTTGCAAGTTTTTTTTTCGTGCGGAGGAATTTAATACCCCTCCCGTGATTCTTCCAAAGAACTTGATAATAGAGTAATATATACCATATTATGAGAAAGCTGAAATAACATGACGGTTCAACATTTGATTTTTGATCTTGATGACACACTCTATCCTTCTTCATCTGCTATGAACAGAGCGATTGCACGTAATATGTTAAATTTTGTTGCCGGCTACTTTCATGTAACTTATGATGAAGCGTGCCAGCTGCGTAAAGATAATCTGTCTCATTACGGTTCTACGCTTGAATGGCTGATGCATGAAGGTCTTGAGGATGCGGAGGCGTATTTTGCTGCCGTTCACCCGGACAATGAAACTGACGGCCTGCAGAAAGCTCCGGGACTCAGGAATTTCCTTATTTCTCTGGGGATGCCGATGTCGGTGTTGACAAATGCACCGGTAGAACATGCTGAGCGCGTCCTGAAGTTTCTGGATATCCGGGATCTTTTTGATGCCGTTACAGATATCCGTGACTGCGATTTAAAAGGCAAACCGTATCCGGGAGCGTTCCGGAAAGCGCTTGAGCGGGCTGGCGGTACGCTCTCTGATACTATCTTTATTGACGATCAGAGAAAGTATACGATGGGTTTCGAAAATATCGGCGGAGTAGCTGCGCTTGTGGGAAACGGCGTGGGTGCATACCAGACACCGGCTGTCCCTGAAATCTGCCGGAACCATTCAGCAACAGTTGCGCTGGGGCACACGTATCATTTGGGATCGATTTATGATTTACCCGTCCTCTTGAAACAATTAGCTGAAATATAGTATAGTAAGGTACTTTCGGGGAATTAGCTCAGTTGGTAGAGCGACAGGTTCGCAATCTGTAGGTCACCGGTCCGATTCCGGCATTCTCCAAACGATTGAGTAAACTGCACAGGCGTGTTATAGTTACTTTATGAAAGTACAAAAGATAGCATCCCATATACATGTATTGCATTCAGATATCTGTAACCATCCGTTATTTGAAGGATTCTGGCCGATTCCTGACGGCGTAACTCTTAATTCATATCTGGTGACCGGCTTGAAAACTGCTTTGGTAGATTTGACAGCTTCATGGGATGAAGCTGAGCAGCATCTTGAAGAACAGCTGTCTGCTGTCGCAGAACCGCTGAAAATAGATTATCTTATCTTAAATCACCTTGAACCTGATCATACCGGCTTCCTTCCCGAATTCTGCAGAAAGAACCCGGGAGTGGAAATACTGGCGACGCCAAAAGGCTGCGCTCTTGTAAAACAGTTTCTGAAAGTTTCCGGCAGTTCGGTAACCATACGCGAGGTAAAAACTGATGATACCCTTGATCTCGGAGACGGTGTTGTTCTGAAATTTCTGGAAATACCGAATGTCCACTGGCCTGAAACAATGGTAACCTTTGACATGAAATCCGGTGCGCTTTTTTCCTGTGATGCGTTCGGCGGATACGGAAAGACCGGAACGAGAATTTTTGATGACGAGTTTACTCCTGCGGAACATGCATTTTATGAAGCTGAAAGCCTGAGGTATTATGCAAATATCGTGGCGACTTTCAGCAGTTTCGTTTTGAAAGCGCTGGAAAAGCTTGAAAACCTCGATATAAAGGTTGTCGCTCCAAGCCACGGGATTGTCTGGCGGAAACACCCTGCGGAAGTTATTGCACGCTATAAGAAATATGCGGGGTATAATACGGGTGGTCCGCTGGAAAAAGAAGTCTGTGTACTGCTTGGTACAATGTATGGACATACGGAAAAAGGAAGCGATGCGGTTATCCGCGGTATACGCAGGGTAGCGGGGAATTCTATTCCCGTAAATGTACTGCATGTACCTGAAACGGACGTATCGAAAGTCCTTGCAGCGGCCTATAAGGCAAAAGCTGTTGTGATCGCTGCTCCTACCTATGAATACAGGCTTTTTCCTCCTATGGCGTATATTCTTGACCTTTTCGGCCGGAAGCATTTTACCGGGAAAAAGGCTCTGCGAATCGGAAGCTGGGGATGGGTTGGCGGTGCAAAAAAAGAATATGCCGAACTGTCGGAACCGCTGAAATGGGAGCAGATTGAACAGTACGAATGGCAGGGGCTTCCATCTGACAATGATCTGGATATCCTTGAAAAAAAAGGAGAAGAATTGGGGCGTCTGATCTAGACAAATCTTGCAGGTGCGGATATAGTTAAAATGTCTATAGCATCCAGAATGCCTCAAATTTCAGTTATTGCTGGTTTGGGGCATTTTTTTTTACTTTACAGCCGGACATTCCCTATATCCAGCGCAATAAACGGCATTGTGTTACCCCTGCTTTTTCCGGCTCCNGTCCTGAGCAGAAAACCGAACGCATCCGTCACTCTGATTCCCATGTCAAAAGAAGAACGCCAGCATGGGTTGTCGGTTCCTATGTTTTCAAAGCTGTTCCAGATATTGCCGGCAGCCCCGGTAACCGCGAAGAAAGCCTTTCCGCCGAGTATCGTAAGCTGGTCCCATGGAGAAAACTGAATACTCATTTCAAACGCGACCTTGTTGAGTCCATATTCTGTCGCTGTACAGATTTGCGGAAAGAAACGTCTGTCAGCAAGGCTGAATCCGTATACAGGTTTTAATTCCGGGATATCCTGTAAATCTCCCGTAAAATTTGTTCCTGTAAAAGCTCCGAGAATGATGCTGACCTTGTTCGTCAGCGGTACAGCGATTGTCGTATCCACCGTTTCCACATCATATACGGGCGCTTCTTCAAGATCATTAACCGGTATAACGCCGGTACCGTCGACGGAAAGATAAAATCCTTCGGATGGAAAACTCCGGTGATTAAGCTTGTCGAAAGTTAGTCCTGTAAAAAAGTCGATCGTAGCTGTTTTTNGTCCATAATCGATAGCTTCTGTCGTGTCGATCCGGTTGATGCCTGTTCCGGTCGTAAACGTAAAATAATTACTGAGCGGCAGACCAAACGTCAGCTGTATTTTTTCCGTTTTCAACTGGGTGGCATCGATCGTATAGTGATCAAAACCGGAAGAAATAATTGTCCTGTCATCCGTTGCGGAAAGATCAAGTTTGACATATGTTTTTGAACCTATCGGCTGCATATACATCATGGTAAAACCAAGATCTGTAAGTGTGGAAAATTTTAGTGAAAAAACTGAGCCTGTCCCTGTGAGATTTCTGAGCTGAAAGTCAGTAAAAAGTGTGATATCGTTACCGGAATCGGAGGCGATGGTCCCCTGATATGAGGCACCCAGCAGCAACAGACTTTTTTCCGGTGTTTTTTCCCGCACTATCACATCCATAGTGTCAGCTTTGTCTGATCTTGTTATTCTTGTAATGACGCTTGTATATTTTCCGCTTCCGTATATACCTTTTGCAAAAGCTGAATAAATATCGGGTGTCAATTCATGACCTGCCAGTCCTGAGAATTTTTTTGTGATGAAGGCTGCATCTTTACCTTCAGTTCCTTCAATAGAAACTCTGGCGGGAATAACAGGCTGATTGTCATTATAACTGCCGGAGAATGATGTTTTCCGGTTTTGCGTAACAGTCCCTGTGGTTTCCGAATCGATACGCCTTTTCAGCTGTTCTATCTGTGCCTGGTATTTTATAATGCTTTCCTTACTGGCATCGTATATTTCCTGAGCATAGTCGAAATCGAGAATACTGTAATTTTTATAATCCGGGAACAGAAGCATATCTGCCTGTTTATAATATGTGGAAACATTTCTGACCGATTGCTCCATATTGATCATCTGCTCAAGGGCTACGAGCGGATTTGCTTCAAATGTTTCAATTTTGTTTTCCAGTTTGCTGGAAATTTCGGAAACAATGACGATATCGTATCCCATTTTTTTAGCGATATCGATAGGAGTGTTGTCTCTTGTGCCTCCATCTATATAATATGTTCCGTCTGTATAGAATGGCTGGAAAAAAGCAGGGATACTTATGCTTGCCCGTATCGATTCTGCAAGATCACCGCCTGAAATTACATGAATTTCTCCGGTAAAAAGATCAACGGTAACAGCCCTGAATGGAATGGGAAGCGTATTGAAATCGGTATTTGAAGGTATTTTCAATGTAAGTTTTTTGAACAGTTCGTATGTATACTGCCCTGAAAGGAATCCCTGTCCCATCTGCAGCGATATGTTGCCGTTTATCGAACCGAACCGGGCTGCAAAAGGCGTAACTGAAAGGCTGTGTTCTCCCAGCCGCTGTTCGAAAGGAGAAAATGTTTCATCCTGGAAAATTGAACTCCAGTCAAGGGACAGCAGCAGAGATTTAAGCTGGTCTGTTGTATAACCGGCACAATAAAGACCTCCGATAATAGAACCGGCACTTGTTCCGATGATCATATCAATGGGGATACCGGCTTTGTTCAGCATTTCGATGACAGGAATATGAGCAAATCCCCGTGCTCCTCCGCCTGAAAGTACGAGTGCAACGCTGGGGCGCCCTGACGGTTTTGCCGGAGACGGAAGCTTTTGATCCGGCTCTGATGTTTTGTTTATTGTCGTCTGCAGTCCATTCTGCACGGTAGACTGCATATATAAGGGAGAAAGCATGCTGCTGCAGGCAATCGTACAGCAAAGCATTTTACGTATAAACCGTTTGATAGTCATATATAAGGAGTATATACGATATTCTGATACAGGTTAACCGGTGGCGCAGGCCTGCTGAGGCAGTAAAGCAAGTTTCTTCAGTTTTTCAGAATTGAGAACCGTGATGATTCCGCGTGAAAGAGAAACGATTCCTTCTGCAGAAAAATATTTAAGCATCCGGGTTACCACTTCGCGCGCACTCCCCGTATAAACGGCAATTTGTTCATGCGTAAGTGCAATCGTATTTTTCCCGCTTTTATCAATTTCTCCGGCAAGAAATATGGCAAGCCTGCGGTCAAAACTCATAAAAAGAATCTGCTGCATCGTCCACATAATATCTGAAAAACGCTCGGCTGCAAGTTCATAACTGAACTCTTTTACGTAAATATTTGTTTCCGTCAGTTTTTTGAAAGCTGCCGAATTGATAATGAGGGCTTCTGTCTCAGTTTCCGTATCAATGGAAACGTCGAACATTATGGCATCAAGAACACAGGCTGCCGAAAGTACGCATATATTGTGTTCTTCCAGCCTGAACAGTGTAATGTTACGGCCTTCCGGTGAAAGCATATATACACGGAGCTGCCCTTTTTTTATGGCGATGATACCGATACAGCTTCTGTCTCCCGTACGCAGCGTATACTGTGCAGGATATGTTACAGAAGAGGTATTTGCCATGATAAAGCGTTTTTCTTCTGCAGTAAGATGCTCCCAGAAAGAAAGATGCTCCGCCAGCAGATTTTCATCAGATGAAGAAAGTACCATATCGTCCAGTATAGCATGAAAATTCCCATCATGGAACGATATGGGCTTTCTTTTGCTGCAGAAGTACCCGGGTATCATATAAACAGAGACATGTCCGATTCTTCTGCATTCGCCAGCATCGACGCTGCACCTGCGATTTTTACGCCATCTATAAGTTCTTCTTTTTTTATACCCATGACGTCCATACTCATGGAACAGGCATCCAGTTCCACTCCGTTTTTCTGTGCAAGCGCTATCATCTGCTCAAGACTGTCCACGTTTTTGTGTTTCATCACGTTCCGGATCATCGATGCTCCCATTCCGCCCATATTCATACGTGATAAACCGAGTTTTTTTGAACCTCTCGGCATCATGGCTGCGAACATACGTGAAATGAAATCTTTTGCTACATGAACATTGTCTGGTTTCCGCAGTATATTAAGACCCCAGAACGTAAAAAACATCGAAACCTTGCGTCCCATCGCTGCTGCTGCATTTGCAATAATAAAAGATGCTATGGCTTTGTCCAGGTCACCGGAAAATACGATAATATTTTTGTTTGTTCCGCCTTTAACTTTCTCCGGTTCTGTACTGCCGTGGATCTTTTCAGCTTCGGCCTCCGTATTTTTCCTGATACGTACAATAGTAATTCCCTTACTGTTTGTTTTGTCCAGGAATATATTGCCCGTACGACGGCAGAAACCTTCGGCATCCTCACCGAAGGCAGGGTCGCTTGCATGAACTTCAATGATCCGGCCATTTTTCAATTCCCTGAGCGCATCGGCGAGTTTGACAATCGGTCCCGGGCACTGGAGTCCGCAGGCATCGACTATGACACAATCCGCCTTTTCCTGCCCTGACATTGCGACAGATTCTTCAGCTTTCAATGCACTTGTATGCCCGCAGGGGTTTTGCTCCTGCTTTCCGTACACTGAATGGTATAACCGGTAGCCGCCGGCTATAACATATGCGTCATAGCCGTTCTGCATGAGTATACGTGCTGCGGCATATGCGGTCAGCCCTATTTTGCAGCATATGTATACCTTTTTACTTTTATCCAGTTCAGCCATGCGGAAACGGATTTTTGTAAGCGGAATATTAGTAAAACCTTCGATGTGACCGGCTTCAAATCCTGCCGGCTGCTGTACGTCAATAAGCGACACACTGCCGTCCTTTGGCAGAGAATCGACCTGTTCGATGCGGATCTGCTTCATTTTCCCCGTGATGATGTTCTCCATAACAAAACCGGACATATTCACGGGGTCTTTTGCAGATCCGAACGGCGGTGCATAACACAATTCCAGTTCCGCAATTTCGGAGGCCTTCATACCCGCGCGGATTGCCGTAGCAAAGACATCACAGCGCTTGTCCACTCCGCTGAATCCGGTGAGCTGTGCCCCGAGCAGTCTGCCTGTCTTCCGTTCGAAAACGGTTTTTACCGCCATATTGGTAGCGCCCGGATAATAGGAAGCATGATCTGCGGACCACGTGAATGCGACGTCGTAATCAAGTCCGAGTTTTGCTGCTGTCTTTTCATTTATACCGGTAGAAGCTATGGTCATATCAAATATTTTGAGTATTGAAGATCCCTGAGAGCCGGGATAGGTACTTTGAATTCCGCAGATTGCGTCTGCTGCGATCCGCCCCTGTCTGTTGGCGGGACCTGCAAGTGCAATATAGGTTTTCCCGCCGAGCACGCTGTCGTCGACTTCGACGGCATCGCCTACTGCAAAGATATTCTGTATTGACGTATGCATCTGCCGGTCAGTTATAATACTTCCTTTGGCATTCAGCGTGATACCTGCGGCTTTGGCAAGGCCCGTATCAGGGCGTACACCGATAGACATGACGAGCATGTCGGCATCGACAGGAGTTCCGTCGGAAAGTTCTATATGAAGTACCGTTCCATCATCCTGTATGCGGCTGACACCTTTTCCAAGGAGTAAGCGTATACCCATGCTTTCTATATATTTGTGGATTTCAGCGGCCATGTCGGGATCTATCGGTGCCATCAGCTGGGGAAGCATTTCCGCAATAGTTACCGAAAGTCCGGCATTAAAAAGATTTTCAGCCATTTCAATACCGATAAATCCGCCGCCCATTACGAGTGCACGTGAGGGATGTTTTTCAATGATAAACTGTTTTATTTTATCCGTATCGGGAATGGTTCTGAGCGTAAAAACCCGCGGTGAATCTGCTCCTTCAAGCGGCGGTTTGACCGGTGCAGCTCCGGTCGCAAGAACAAGATGGGTATAACTTTCTGTATAAACCGTATTGTCATCAAGTTTTCTGATGCTGACTGTCTGCGCTGCAGGATCAAGCGATACAGCTTCTTCTCTGAGCCGGACATCGATATTGAATTTATCCCTGAAATCTTCCGGTTTCTGTACGGTAAGAAGGGTCCGGTCGCTTATAACGTTACCGATATAGTAGGGGAGGCCGCAGTTTGCAAATGAAACATATCCGCCACGCTCGAACATGATGATCTGTGCATCTTCATCGAGCCTGCGCAGCCTTGTTGCAGTAGAAGCACCGCCTGCCACTCCGCCTATGATAAGAACTTTTCTGTGTGATTCCATACCGAACCTCCTTCGTAATATCAGCAGGATAAATGTTCATAATGATTAACACCAGTGAACATCATCTTTGTGTTCATATTATAACACTTATACCGCTGTATTCCGGAAAAGTCGGTGACCTGGTCACACAGGATTCATTTCAGTTTGTCGTATATAACTGTTTGTACGGATTATTACTGTCCGGTGTCAGTACGGCAAACATTGATTCGAAGATTTCGTCCTTGTTTACATCATCAAAATATTCACAGAACTTTGTAATGTAGGCTCTGATCTGCGGAATGTCCCTGCATTTTTCCATTGAAACTTTAATCTGTCTTGGGAGGTCCGGTTTTTCATTTGTCCGTATGTAGATAGCTCCGCCATGCATTCCTGTTCCCACAAAATTGCCTGTCACAGGCCTTTCCATCGGCGCGCCGCGGGTTATTTTGCCGTTTATGGTGACAGGGGGATTGAGTCCCAGTACGATAATAGTTCCTCCGGCCAGATATTCTCCAAGAAAACTGCCTGCAATACCACCGACGATGACCGCCGGCTGCTGCAGTTTATACGCTTTCATGTGTATGCCTGCCCGGTAACCGGTATTACCACGTATATAGATAGCTCCCCCGCGCATTGCATACCCGGTAGCATCACCGGCATTTCCGTGAACAATGATTTCTCCACCGTTCATAGTATCTCCGGTAGCATCCTGTACATTCCCCCGGACGGAAATAATTGAACCGTCAAGGTAGGCACCGAGTGCATTACCGGGTGTACCTTCTATTTCGATCCTGCGTCCTGCAAGTCCGCTGCCAATATACCGCTGTCCGATAGCATTTATGATCTTTATATGTTTTTCAGGAG
>WSSedB1CaDRAFT_10000868_pt1 | contig 12303 bp, 10 predicted proteins | sample WetSurSB1Cattail_FD_9460 | JGI IMG/M metagenome (IMG submission 9460)
AATAGAAAAATCAAAGATGAGTTTTGCCGGATTTAATACAATCATTTTAGCAGATCATGGGGATTTGCCGGAATATTTATCGTGTTACGAAAAATATATATCGGCAATCCTGCGGGTAAATGGGAAAAAATGTCCACAGCCTTTGCAGGGAAAAGATATCGGGCGATGGATACGTAATGAACAGATAAAATCGTATTTGTTCATAAAACAGAGATAAACCTGTAAAAGTTTTGTTTTGCAGGTTTATGTATATTTTAGAAAAAGGCAGGGTTCATTTACTTTTTATGGCAATCTATTGTATAATAATAAAAACAGAAGAATAAAAATATAATAAAAATAGATTTTATAAGTAGAATAAATCTATTTATAAGACTTATTGCATGAAAGGGTGTTTACTATGAGTTTGATTAGAAATGACAAGCCTTTGGTTGCAGAAACTGGTGCGAATGTATTTTCTCTGGGCTATACGGATACGGCAACGTCTGAGAAAATTTTTTTAACACCAAAGATTGATCCGAGTGTGTTTTTAGCCCCCAATGCTACTGTTGTCGGTGATGTCACGATTGGTGAGAATTCAAGTGTGTGGTTTAATGCAGTCCTGCGCGGGGACTTTAAACCGATTAAAGTTGGGAAGTATACAAATATACAGGAAGGCGTTGCAGTTCACGTTATGTATGATCAGGAAACGGTTATTGGTGACTATGTAACGATTGGTCATAATGCGGTGATTCACTGCAATAAGATTGGAAATAATTGTCTTATTGGTATGGGTGCAGTTTTGCTTGGTTATTGTGAAATTGGTGAAAATACAGTTATAGGAGCTGGTACGCTTATTGCACAACACAAGAAAATACCGCCAAATTCTCTTGTGTATGGAAGGCCGGCGAAAATCATAAGAGCCCTCACTGAAGATGAGATTGATGCACTTCACCAGGGGGGAATAAAATATTATGATGGTGTTGCAAAAAAGTATACGGAAAGGTAGGGAATTGGATAATAATGGAGAAGACTCTTGTACTTATAAAACCGGATGCATTTGCTAAGCATTATACGGGCGACATTATAAAACGATATGAAACAGAAGGCCTTTGTATTTTGGCGATGAAAATGCTTAAGATGACAAAAGAGCTTGCAGCTAAACATTATGTAGAGCATATTGATCGTGAATACTATGGTGACTTGGAAGGGTTTATGACATCTGCACCGATTATTGCTATGGTGTTGGAAGGTGAGGATGCTATTGGCAGAGTACGGAAAATAAATGGCAAGACGGATCCGGCTAAGGCGGATGACGGAACGATACGGAAGCAATTTGCTGAAAGCATGCGACGCAATGCTGTACATGCATCAGATAGCCTGGAAAGTGCAAATCGGGAAATTCATATATTCTTTAATGAAACAGAAATATACGATTAAGGAGAAGGTAGTATGGGCGTTTATACGAAGACGGGCGATGAGGGAAAGACAAGCTTGTATACAGGTGAACGTGTAGAAAAGACATCTTTGCGTGTAGAAGCCTATGGAACGGTTGATGAACTCAATGCAGCGCTGGCAATGGCACGTGCTTTTTGTAAAAAAGTGGTTGTAAAGGAAAAAATTATTGAAGTGCAAAAACTCAACAGTATGCTTATGGCAGATTTGGCCAGTCTTTCTCAGACAGGACACATTAAGGAAGAAAACATTGCCATGCTTGAGCAGATAATGGATGAAATAGAGGAAAAATTGCCACCATTAGCATCTTTTATTATACCAGGTGATACGACAGGCGGTGCAGCACTTGATTTGGCAAGGACTATTACACGACGAGCGGAAAGACGTGTGCTTGAGCTGGCAAAGACTGAACTGGTAGATAAGAACGATCGTCTTTTTCTCAATCGGCTGTCTGATTTTTGTTTTATGCTTATGCGCTTTGAAGAAGCAACGGTAGTAGAGTAAAATAAATTAGATAAAGAAAGCGATGCACAGAATATTTTGTGTATCGCTTTTTTTATCTAATTTATTTTTATAGGCTTTATAATAAATGATTGGTAACAAAAAATCAAATTACGTACGTCAGCATATTTTTATAAAAAAAAGAAGGGAAATTTATTATTTTCAGAGAATACAGAAAATAATAAATCAATATTAGGAGGGGTTTGCAATGAAAGAATATAAGAGTGCGAATTTGCGAAATATAGCGGTTGTTGGTCATGGTAAGTCAGGAAAAACGACTCTAATCGAAGCATGTCTTTTTAACTCTGGTGCAATAAAACGTCTGGGGCGTACTGAAGATGGTACAACCGTACTGGACTATGAGCCTGAGGAAGTTAAACGTAAACTTACAATCAACAGCACACTTGCAGCTTGTGAATGGAAAGCATACAAGCTGAATTTTATTGATACACCGGGATATCCTGACTTTGTAGCAGAAGTAAAAAGTTCGTTACAGGCTGTGGATAGTGCACTTGTTGTATTGTCAGCACCATCTGGTATTGAAGTAGAAACCGAAAAAGTTTGGAAGTATGCAGAGGCAATTGAACTGCCTCGAGCAATCTATATCAATAAAATGGATCGTGAGCATGCAAATTTTTCCGGAGTTGTTGCGCAGTTAAGAATAAAGTTTGGCAAAGGTGTAGTACCCATTCAGCTTCCAGTAGGGAAGGAAGCTGCTTTTCAAGGTGTTGTGGATCTTTTATCGTTGCATACGAAAATTGTTTCGCGTGATGAAGATGTTGTCATTGGAGGCATCCCGGAATATATGGAAACAGAGGTTGAAGAGGCGCGGCAGCAGCTTATTGAGGTGCTTGCTGAATATAACAATGAACTTCTCGAAAAGTATATCGACGGTGCAGAAATTACAGAAACAGAAATTGCGGCGGCACTTATTGAAGGAATACAGGCGGCAAAAATCTTTCCAGTGCTTTGTGGAGCGGCATACCAAAATATTGGTGTGAAGAAAATGATGAATGCAATAGTCGAATACATGCCAACACCATATTTTAAGATCTCGATAGGAACAAATCCAGCAAATGATGAAATTATTGAGAGAACAACGGAAGATGCTTTTTCGGCACAGGTATTCAAGACGATTGCCGATCCTTTTGTTGGACGATTAAGTTTTATCCGCGTATTATCAGGTTCGATGAAGGGCGATGCAGTTTATTATAATGTAACAAGAGAAAAAGAAGAACGTGTAGGTACTGTTTTTACAATGCAGGGGAAAAGGCAGGAAAATATAAAGTTTGCAAGTGCTGGTGATATTGTTGTTGCTGCCAAGATGCCTGGAACGAAAACGGGTGATACGCTTTCTGACAGAGATCACCCCATTCTTTATGATGATATTAAATATCCGGAATCAATGTTTACAATTGCGATGAAAGCAAAGAAAAAAGGCGACGAGGATAAAGTCTTTGCCGCGTTGGCAAAACAGCAGGAAGAAGATCCGACGATTTGTGTGAAAAAAGATAGAGAAACAAAAGAAATGATTGTCAGTGGAATTGGGGAGGTTCAGCTAGAAATCCTTATTGAAAAAATGCAGCGTAAATTTGCTGTTGAGGCGATACTAAGTCAGCCAAACGTTGCTTATCGTGAAACTATTCGTAAAAAGATTAAAGCAGAAGGCAAGTATAAAAAACAGAGTGGTGGTCATGGACAGTATGGTCATGTATGGTTGGAAATTGAACCGCAGGCAGCAGGACAGGGAAATATATTTACGGAAACGATTTTTGGCGGGAGTGTCCCTCGTCAGTATATTCCGGCAGTTGAAAAAGGAACGATAGAAACATTAGAAAGCGGGAGCTTAGCTGGTTATCCCGTGGTTGATGTAAAGGTGAATTTGTTTGACGGATCTTATCATGCAGTAGACTCATCAGAAATGGCTTTCAAGGCAGCAACTGCAATAGCGATTCGCACAGCTATGATGGAAGCATCACCGGTCCTTTTAGAGCCGATTTGTGATATTAGTGTGCTTGTACCAGAATACTATATGGGGGATGTTATTGGCAGACTTAACAGCAAACGCGCGCGTATCATGGGAATGAAGAGTAGTGATGCAGATATGGGTGAGGTTAAAGCGAAAATCCCACAGGCAGAGCTTTATCGCTATGCTACGGAGTTACGCTCCCTTACGCAGGGACGCGGCTCATATACAATGAAATTCTCGCACTACGAAGAAGTGTCAGAAAAGCTTGCAGAGAAAATCATTAAGGAAGCAAAGATAGCGAAGAAAGAAAATTGATTTGTAGCAACCCCAAAAGCGACTGCTAAAAAGCAGTCGTTTTTTTATTATCCCATAGTCATAGCAATTGCATAGGATTATGCTTTACAATTGCATAGGATCGGATATATAATAGACATAATGAGCAGAACGGTCGATTTTTATTTAATGGTTAATTGTACGGTTCGGACTTAGTAAATTAGGATTTTAGGAAAACTCAAATAAAAGAATATAAAATATTTCGGAGGTGTAATTTTTGTCAAAAGGATCGCAAAAACTTCAAATCATTCCACTGGGTGGATTAGGCGAAATCGGAAAGAACATGACAGTTATCAGGGTCGATGATGAGATACTTGTCATAGATTCCGGTCTTATGTTTCCTGATGAAGATATGTTGGGGATAGATCTTGTTATTCCTGATATATCTTATTTATTGGAAAATCGTGACTTAATTAAAGCGATTGTCCTTACACATGGTCATGAAGACCATATTGGTGCTTTGCCGTATGTACTGAAACAGATTGATGTACCGGTTTACGGTACACGTCTGACACTGGGAATTTTGGAAGGTCGTTTGAAAGAAAATAATGTGGATTCCAGTAATCTGCATCCGGTAATGCAAGGGGATATCATCAATGCAGGATGTTTCAGCGTTGGCTTTATTCGTGTAAATCATAGTATACCAGATGCTGTTGGTCTTTCTATCAAGACTCCGGTCGGTATGATTGTCCATACGGGTGACTTTAAACTCGACTATACGCCTGTCGATGGAAAAATGACGGATTTTCGTCGTTTCTCTGACTTAGGGAACAAGGGTGTTCTCGTCATGATGGCAGATAGTACGAATGCAGAAAGAGAAGGTCATACACCAAGTGAGAGAACAGTTGGTGTTGCTTTTGATAAGGCATTTCATAATGCACGTGGAAGAATTATCATAGCTACTTTTTCATCGAATGTACATCGTATTCAGCAAGTCATTGATACAGCCTGTCGTTATAAACGTAAGGTTGCAGTACTGGGTCGCAGTATGGTTAATGTTGTGAATATTTCTTTAGAACTTGGTTATATCAATGCACCAGAAGGTATGCTAATTGATATTGATGAAATTAATAATTATTCAATGTCACAGGTCGTTATTATTACGACAGGCAGTCAGGGGGAACCGATGTCGGCACTCACGAGAATGTCGATGTCTGATCATCGTAAAGTTGGTATTGTCCCAGGTGACACAATTATTATTTCGGCAACGCCAATCCCGGGCAATGAAAAGCTTGTTTCAAAAACAATTGATAATCTTTTGAAGCAAGGTGCAAATGTTATTTACGGACGTGCAAATGGAATCCATGTATCAGGTCATGCAAGTCAGGAAGAGCTCAAGCTCATGCATAATCTTGTTCGACCGAAGTTCTTTATACCAGTTCATGGCGAATATCGTCATCTTGTAAGGCACGCAAAGCTTGCGCAGGAACTTGGTATGCCAAAAGAAAATATATTTATTAGCGAAAATGGTCAGGTTTTAGAGTTTACGCGCGAAACTGGTATCGTTGCAGGTAAAGTGACATCAGGTAAAGTGCTCGTTGATGGTCTTGGTGTTGGTGATGTTGGGAATATCGTTTTACGCGATCGCAGACAGCTTTCACAGGATGGGATACTGATTATTGTCGTAACGATGAATAAAGCAAGTGGACTTGTTGTATCTGGTCCGGATATTGTTTCTCGAGGATTTGTTTATGTGCGCGAATCAGAAGCGTTGATGGATGAAGCAAGAGAAAAAGTAAAACAAGCACTGGAAAAGTGTGAAGATGGAAAGATTACGGAATGGTCGACAATTAAGTCGAATGTCAGGGATGCTCTTGGAAGATATCTTTATGAAAAGACACGTCGCCGCCCGATGATCCTACCAATCATAATGGAAGTATAATAGTTAAAAGACCAGGAAGCCTTGATTGTAAAGGGGATTCTTGGTCTTTGCTTTTATCTACGGCAATATTTAACAGTAGACTACTGGTTCTTCGTTGAAATTTGGCATTAAATACCATTGATTTCATTCGGACTGATACGAAAAACAACGTTAATATTTAATTTCTTAATGATATGTATTATGTTTTTTATTGAGATTTTTACGTCGTAACAAACGATTGAGTTTAAAAGGTCTATCCGTTTTTATTTATAAGAGGAATACGTCGGGGCATCATATCGATTTTGTTGCAGAATATATTTGTCGGTAGCAAAATCGAGCATTTCCTGCCAACTGGAAAATGCTGTGGATTTTTTTACGTGTTGGTCCATTTGTTCTTCAGGGCACATTTCAAAGTCTTTTTGTGACTTTATATTGAACCTGCTGCCTTGTAAAAACTTTTCAAAAGATTTGTAACGAGAGTATTTGCGCATGAAGGATGTGTTGAAGACATCGTTGAAATCAACAAGTTTTGGTTCCTGCGCAGCGGGCAGCTTGTAATAACCCTTTATTTCAATAGACAAAAAAATCACCTCAAGTTTTTTTCTTATTATACTATGAATGGGGGAAATTTATAAAGTTTTTTTGATTTACAAACAGTAAAATACAGAAACATCTTGCTGAATGAAAGAAATTTTACATTTATTTGTTTTACAGTAAATGTTCATGTATAATATAAATGAACGCTATAGTTTTTTATTACAAGGAGGATTTATTAAATGTTAGGTGATATTTTACGTGAGGAACGTGAGAAACAAAATTTGACAATTAAAGACGTGGAACAGGAAACAAGTATTCGCGGATTATATATATCTTCAATAGAAAAAGGCCAGTATGATGCTTTGCCGGGTGAGGTTTATTTAAAAGGATTTATAAAGAGCTATGCGAATTATTTAAAGTTGGATGCAAATGCGATTATTGGTAAGTATTATGAAGAAAAAGCGATATCGGAGGGTGTCGCAGAGACGCAGCAGGAAGCAGAACTTATAAAAAATGATCCGGTAAAAGAGAATGGAAACGGCAGGAAGACAGCCGAAAATTATTTGAGAGACGACTTCAAAGAACGTGTGGAAAGGTCGCGTCGTACGCAGAAGTTTATTATGGGTGCTGTTACAGCAGTGATTGTACTGGGTGGGGCTTATTTTGCATTTAGCAGTGACGATGTAAAAGAACAAGAAACAACGGCACAGACTAAGTCCGTACAGACAACGACGGTTAAAACAGAGAAACCAGAAAAATCAACAACTGTACCAGAAAAAAAGTATGATGACGTAGAAATTGTAGCAAATTTTTCAGATAAGTGCTGGACAAAGGTTGTCATAGATGGCAGAACTGTTTTTGAAGGAACACCTGAGTCGGGACAGTCATTATCATGGAAGGGAAAAGATAAAGTTATTATTACGGCAGGCAATGCAGGTGCTATTGAAATTGTCCATAATGGGAAAAATCTTGGTGTGCTTGGTGCTAAAGGTGATGTTGTTATGAAAAATTTCACAAGGGATCAAGAAGAAACAGTTAAGTGAACAGAGGTCAGCAAATGAATGCTTTTTTGCCAATGAATAAATCGGATATGAAAGAAAGAAAATGGGATGAACTGGATTTTGTTTTTGTATCCGGGGATGCATATGTGGATCATCCGAGTTTTGGCCCGGCAATTCTTTGCCGGTTGTTGGAAGCACATGGTTATCGTGTCGGTATCATTGCTCAACCGGATTGGCGAGGGATAGATGATTTTAAGAAGCTGGGTAAACCAAGATTGGGATTTCTTGTATCAAGTGGGAATATGGATTCACTGCTCAATAAATTTACCGCAGCAAAGAAGACACGTCGTAATGATGCATATTCACCAGGTGGTGAGGCCGGTCATAGACCGGATCGTGCGGTTATTGTTTATTGTAACCGGTTACGTGAAATATGGAAGAATGTACCAATTATTATTGGTGGTATAGAAGCTAGTTTGCGTCGCTTTGCGCATTATGATTATTGGTCAAACCGGATACGTCGTTCTGTGCTGCTTGATAGTAGGGCGGATCTCCTTGTTTATGGTATGGGGGAAAAGCAAATCATAGATATTGCAGCGCAGCTTCATCAAGGCGTTGATATTGCAAACATAACAGATGTTCAGGGTACGTGCTATACAGTACCCAGTTTGGACTATATCTGGAATTATATGGAGGTTCCTTCGTACGAAGCTGTGACAGAAAGTAAACTGAGATTTGCTGAAGCTTTTAAAGCAGAGTATTTGGAACAAGATCCAATTCGTGGAAGAATGCTGGTACAGCATTCGGGGACGTGCTATGTTGTACAGAACCCCCCTGCGATGCCCTTGACGGAAGCTGAGATGGATGAGGTTTATGATTTTCCATATCAGCGCAATTATCACCCATGCTATGAGGCAGCAGGTGGGATACCGGCAATTAAGGAAGTTCAGTTTAGTCTGGTAAGCCACCGTGGCTGTTTTGGCGGATGTAATTTTTGTGCGATTGTATCACATCAGGGAAGGATCATTCAACATCGTAGTCAAAAGTCCCTATTGCGTGAAGCAAAGATTTTGACGCAGTTGAAGGAGTTTAAGGGTTATATTCATGATGTGGGTGGGCCAACAGCAAATTTTCATATACCATCCTGTTCGGCACAGCTAAAACGTGGAACATGTTTTGGAAAGCAGTGTTTGTCACCGAAACCATGCAGTCAGCTTCATGCAAGCCACAAAGAATATATCGAGTTGTTGCGTGAGCTTCGCAGCTTGCCGGGAGTAAAGAAAGTGTTTATTCGTTCGGGGATTCGTTTTGATTATCTTATGGAAGCAAATGACGGCTTTATGAAAGAGCTTTGTAAATATCATATTAGTGGACAATTGAAGGTTGCGCCGGAACATATTTCTGAGCAGGTAACAAGACTTATGGGAAAGTCAGGTAAGGACGTATATGTTCGTTTTGCTGAGAGCTTTAAGAAGGTTAATGAGCAATTGGGAATGAAGCAGTACCTTGTTCCTTATTTTATGTCAAGTCATCCGGGCTCAACGCTAACGAATGCTATTGAACTTGCCGAGTTTATTCGAGATCTCAATTATCAGCCAGAACAGGTGCAGGACTTTATTCCTACACCTGGAACCTTGTCTACGTGCATGTATTATAGCGGAATTAATCCGCTTACTGGCGAAAATGTCTATGTGGCTAGAACATCAGAAGAAAAGCATATGCAGCGGGCACTTATGCAGTATCGTGATCCAAAGAATCATAGGATTGTCTGTAAAGCACTTCATATGGCACATCGGACAGATTTAATTGGCTTTTCCCCTGGATGTCTTGTTCGGCCAATGTCAAAAGAAGAAATCAATCGAGATAGAATATTGTCTGGTCACTATGATACCGGACAAAAGAATAGAAGCTAAAGAGATACAAAGAAAGAGAAGGTGCTGCTAAATGCGTTGTCCTTTTTGTAAAATGGCCGATAGCCGGGTCATTGATTCACGTTCTGCGGAAGAAGGGAAAACAATTCGTCGTAGGCGGGAGTGTACGAGCTGCGGGAAGCGATTCACGACGTATGAGGTTATTGAAAAGATTCCTTTAATTGTAATTAAAAATGATGGGCGTCGTGTCGTTTTTGATCGAGATAAGCTGATGACCGGACTTATTCGTTCATGTGACAAGAGAGATATTTCCATGGATCGAATTGTAAATTTGACGGATGAAATAGAAAAAGAGTTGCGCAATACAATGGATAGGGAAGTCTCGACAAGGGCAATTGGTGAACTTGTCATGGGAAAATTAAAAACCTTCGATGAAGTGGCATATATTCGGTTTGCCTCTGTTTATCGGAAATTTGCTGATATTAGCAATTTTAAAGATGAACTCGAAGGGCTTATTAAAGGGAAAAATGTTAAAAAGTAATGCGATAGAAAAAGAGTGGCTCACATTAGTGGGCTATTTTTCTTAACTATATAGTTTTGTTTTGCTTGGAGGAAAAATATTGTCTTGGAAATTGAAAGAAAAATTGCAGAAGCTTTTGGCAAAAGAGCAGGGAAATTATATTTTTTCAGCAGGTTCGCGGTCTAGATTTGGGCTTGTCTATCCAAATTCATACTTTGTTGGTATGTCAAATCTTGGAATGCATATTATTTATGAACAGCTGAATAAACGCAGGGATACAGCTTGTGAACGATTCTTTTTGCCGGAAAAAAAAGAAGAGCAGGAGTATGTTCGGACAAAAACGACAATGATGAGTATGGAGACACAAACACCACTTTATGAGTTTCCTCTTATTGGTTTTGCTGTGTCTTTTGAGATGGATTATTTTAATGTGCTTAAGATACTTGATATGGGACAGGTTGAACTTTTAGCCGAAAAACGTCAGGATCGTGATTCAATCGTTATTGCCGGTGGTCCGTGTTCTACGTTCAATCCAGAGCCTTTGAGTCTCTTTATTGATGCCTTTATTATTGGCGAGGGTGAAGAGATTATGCATGCTTTTCTTGATGTATATTATAAAGCTGTGGGGGAAAACAAGTCACGTATAGAAATCTTGAAGTGTCTGGCACAGGTTAATGGTGTTTATGTGCCGAGATTCTATGAACATGTTTATCGAGAAGATGGCGTTTTGCAGCAAATTAACTGTTTGGAAAATATGCCGATATCGGTTAAGCGACAGTGGGTACACGATCTTAATGCATACGATGCACATACAGTTATTGTTACAGATGATACAGAATTTAATCTGTATCTTATTGAAATTGCACGTGGCTGTGGTCGTCATTGTCGTTTTTGCATGGCGGGTTATTGTTTTCGCAAGCCGCGAAATCGTTCTTTGGAAAAGATAAAAGAAATGCTTGCGGAAGCAAAAAAATATAATAAACGTGTTGGACTTATGGGGGCTGCAATTTCGGATTATCCGGAAATTAATCAGCTTTGTCATGATATTCTAGTGGAGAATATGCCGATGTCTGTGGCTTCTTTTCGGGCGGATTCGGTTACACGGGAACTTGTGGATTCATTAGCGAATAGTGGCTTAAAGACACTGACGCTGGCACCTGAGGCTGGAAGCAAAAAGTTGAGAGCAGTGATTAACAAGGGGATTGAAGAACAGCATCTGTTTAATGCAATGGACTATGGCATTGATGCGGGCATTCGTAATTTTCGTCTTTATATTATGATCGGATTACCTTATGAGGAAGATGAGGATATCGAAGCAATTGTTGAAATGACGAATCGTCTTAAGGATTATATGGAAAGCAAAGGAAACAAGGGTATACTGACACTTAGTGTCAATCCGTTTGTACCGAAGCCGTTCACACCGTTTCAGTGGCTGCCAATGGCTGAAATGAAAACAGTTGAGAGCAGGTTGAAATATATTAAATTGGCTTTGGCAAAACGAAAAAATGTTGATGTCATTGCTGAATCGTCAAAAGAGGCGTATGTTCAAGGGGTGCTTGCCCGTGGTGACCGTAAGATATCAAAGGTTCTTTATACTGCACATTTGCTTGGCGGCAGTAAGGCTTTTAAAAGGGCAATGAAGCAGGAACGTATCGATATAGAATTTTATCTTTACCGCAGTAGAGAAAAAGATGAGAAGTTCCCATGGGAACTTCTTGATATGGGAATTAAGCGTGAATATTTGTATCATGAACTTATACTGGCACGTGAGAAAAAACCTACAGTGAAGTGCTTTGATGGTTGCAAACGGTGTGGTGTATGTAAGGATTAGGGGGATTTATCATGAGTTTTTATATAGAACATGCGAAAAAAAATGTATGGTATGGTAGGTTTTCTTCATTTTCACAGAACTTTGTCACACATGCTATATCAACACGCTTTGGTGGAGTAAGCAAAGCACCGTTTACATCTATGAATCTGGCTTTGCATGATGACGATGATGAAGAAAGTGTCATTGAAAACAGAAAAATTTTTTGCGGTTCACTGGGAATTGAGAGCAGTCGTCTATGTACATGTGAGCAAGTGCATGGGGAACAGATACTATGTGTTGATGAAACATTTTCTGGTCGAGGCAGTATGGCTTATGCAGATGCGATTGCTGGAACGGATGCACTTATTACAAATGTGAGGAATCTGCCACTTATGCTTTTTTTTGCGGATTGTACGCCAATTTTATTTTTTGATCCGGTGCATAAGGCTGTCGGCATAGCACATGGCGG
>WSSedB1CaDRAFT_10000869_pt1 | contig 12296 bp, 8 predicted proteins | sample WetSurSB1Cattail_FD_9460 | JGI IMG/M metagenome (IMG submission 9460)
TTCGGACTGCATTCCGGGGCAACTTTGGCAACCGTAGTTGGTGTTTTGGTAGAAGTGCCGGTTATGCTTTCTATTTGTAGTGTATGCAATCGAAGCCGGAATTGGTTTATGAGGAGAACTGGATGAATAAAAGAAGAAAATGTTGTTTTGCTGCAGAATACAGGAAAATTGTATCCTATGCGGGGAAGGGTTTTCTCATAGCTGGTTTCATCCATATAGGATGAACTGCACAATGTGTTTTTTGGTTTTGGCATACAAGCAACTTGTGCAATCAACCGGCAGTTGCGTTTTGGTTAGAAACATCAACCGATATTTGTTGGACAGTTATTTTGTTTGAGAATACAATTATCCTTGTCAGTACTGATAATTCATGTTGAGGATGATAAGCTATGTTGAATAATAAAGAATTTGGTAAGCGCGTTGGTTTACTGCGGAAAAATAAAAATTATACACAAGAAAAAATGAGCATGTTTTTAAATGTCACGCCGCAAGCTATTTCCAAATGGGAACAGGGATACACATTGCCTGATACGGGGATATTGCCGTTATTGGCAGAAGTGCTGGGAACTTCTATTGATTATTTGCTAACCGGAGATTCCCTGATAGAAAAGAAAAGCCCCTATGACGACCAATATAAAAAAGAAGAATATTATTGGGGAACAGAGCCATCTTTATTGGCTGAACAAATTGTAACGCTCATGGCAGATCGCTCTAAGCGGAGTTTACTCGATATCGGGAGTGGAGAGGGGCGCGATGCGGTATATTTTGCTAAAAATAATTTTCACGTCGATGCCCTGGAGATATCTAAGCCAGGTATAGAAAAAATAAAAAAGTATAGCGAAGCAAATAAATGCAATATTAATATTTTGCATGCAAACATGATTGGGTATGAATTACAAAAGGAATATGATGTTATTTACTCAAGTGGAAGTCTGCAGTTTTTACCGCTTGCTCAGAGGCGTACTCATTTCGACAAATATAAGAAGCATACTGCTGCTGGTGGTATAAACGCACATTTGGTATTTGTAGATAAGCCGTTTATAAAAGTTGCACCAGATTGGGAGGAAAATGAATTCTTTTATTTGTCAGGAGACTTGGCTGCATTTTATGCGGATTGGCAGATTTTATACTATGATGAGCAAATTATAGATTGTAATTCTGCAGGTATTCCGCATCAACATGCAGTGTGTTGTATAATAGCAAAAAATTCAGTTGTAAGCTAAATGAAATTCGTTTGGACAAGTAAATATAGCGCAGTCATTGCATGTATACGTGGCATACTGTAATGGCTGCGCTTTTTGTATATATGCAGTTATCCGCTGGTGGATAACTGCATGGCTTATTTTAGGGAGCTTTTGAAGATATTGATTTTTTTGCTGCATTCTTCCGGTTGGGTCAGTAAAATTGGATCAAGCAGTTCCTGTGCCTGTTCCTTAGTAAATAAGTTTTTACGTATAGCAACGGTTTTTATGGATTCATTATTCTGGTAAGCTTCTTTTACAACATTGGTGCCGACTTCATAGCCGTAAATTGCAGAAATTATCGTGGCATTTGATAAAGAACTTTCGGCATATTGTTGGCACACTTTCTCGTTAGCGGTAATACCTTTTACGCAGCGTTGTGTAAACAGCGGAATACTATTGATCAGCAGTAAAAAAGATTCCTGGAGACATTTGCGTATAGGAGCATCCCAGACATTCAGATCAAGTTCCCCAGCTTCTACTGACATAGTGATGGCTAAATCATTGCCGCAAATCTGATAGCAAAGATGGATCATCATTTCAGGGAGTACAGGATTAATTTTTCCTGGCATAATGGAGGAACCCGGTTGTAAGGAGGGCAGATGGATTTCGTTGAGACCTGCACGCGGGCCGGAAGACATGAGTCTGAAATCGCGGGACATCTTGCTCAATGAAGCGGCAACACTTTTTATTGTAGCTGAAATCATGAGGAAGCCATCATCGTTTTGATAACCATCAATAATATTTCTTTTGGGCTTTACAGGTATGCCGCTGATGATAGCTAAATGTTTATAGACCGCTGATAAATATCCTGGGAATGTACCAATGCAGGTGCCGACGGCAGTGCCGCCGAGGCAAAGATGTGTGCATGATTCCTGGGCTTTGCGGCACTGCTGTATTTGCCGTTCTATTAATGTGTGATATCCACTGAACTCCTGACCCAAGGTTATAGGAACTGCATCTTGCAGGCAGGTTCTGCCGATTTTTACAATATTGGCGAACGCAATTGACTTTTCCGATAATATTTCGGATAGATGGGTCAGTTCCTCAATTAATTTATCGAAGTACAGATAACTGCTGATTTCAATGGCGGTTGGAATGACATCATTGGTAGATTGGCCCTGATTTACATGGGTATTCGGGTGAACGGCGTCATAACCTTTGTGCCCGGTTAGGATTTCATTGGCCCGGTTGGCGAGTACTTCATTTACATTCATGTTGACAGAAGTTCCCCCACTGAAAACGTCAATCGGGAACATGCCCTTCATTTTACCATTTATGATTTCATTAGCCGCCTGGCAAATAGCATTGGCCGTTTCTGTTGGTAAGGCACCTATTTCGGAATTTGCTTTAGCAGCAGCTTTTTTGATATAGGCGATTGCCACTAAATACAGGGGATAGTTCTCGTAAGTTTGTCCGGAAACTGCGAAATTTGTCCGTGCACGTTCTGTTTGCACACCATAGTACAAAGTATCATCAATCTCCAGTTTACCAATGCAGTCATGTTCCATTCGCATAGTATCACGTCCTTTATATTTTATAAAGAATAATATTCACCAAAATAAATAAAATACCTTCTTTTGAATAAAAATAATTATTTATGAAATAATTTATTCACATTTAGCAAGCAATATGCTATAATGAAAAAAATAAAGAATAATATTATTCATAAAAGAAGCTTCTTAGAAAGGAAGGTCGAAAGTTTTGCATGGAACAAAATAGAGGAACTTATATTAGTATGATAAAAAGTGCGAAAATTTAAAAAATAAGAGGGGGATATTATGTTTTGGATTGAGCTTATAGTAGTTTTAGGAATGCTTCTGCTTGGTGTTCGATATGGAGGTATTTTTCTTGGGATGTCCAGTGGTATCGCTATCGCTATATTGGTATTCGTCTTTCATTGTACGCCGGGGGTTCCGCCAATTGATGTTATGATGATTATAATGACAGTGGTTGTTATTGCTTCTGTACTACAGGCTTCCGGTGGTATGGAGTATTTGATTCAGGTTGCTATAAAACTTTTGCGTAAGAACCCAAAGCAAATCAGTTTCTTTGCCCCGCTTATCAGCTATGTTTTTACTTTTATGTGCGGGACAGGAAATATTGTATTTAGTATCCTGCCTGTTATTGCTGAAGTTTCCCGTGAAGCCGGAGTTCGCCCTGAAAGGCCGATATCCATTTCAGTTATTGCGTCTCAGCAAGCAATAACAGCGTGTCCTATTTCCGCAGCAACGGTTGCTCTGTTGGGTTTTTTGGCACCGTTTGATATATCTCTTATAGATATTCTTATCATTTGTATCCCTTCAACCCTGATTGGTGTACTAGGGGGGGCATTTTATGCCAGTTATGTTGGCAAAGATCTTGCTCAGGATGATGCATACCTTGCACGTGTTGCAGCCGGAGCAGCAGCTCCGGTGAATGAACAAACTGAATTTACAGAAAAATTATATGGAAAGAAGGAAAAAATGGCAGTTGGCTTGTATATACTGGCAACCGTTATCGTTGTTATATTTGGGCTGTTTCCTTCCCTGCGCCCCGTTTTTGAAGTAGCAGGCAACAGTTCACCGATATCCATGACCATGACAATTGAAATCGTCATGATGGTTATGGCGGGTGTTATCATTATGGTCACCAAAACAGAGGCAAAAGCTGTTATCGAGCAATCGGTTTTTAAACAAGGCCTCATGGGGGTATATGCGATTTTTGGTTTGGCTTGGGCGGGCGATACTTTGGTAAAAAATAATATAGATTTTCTCAAAGGTGGAGCACAAGATCTGGTTGTTACGTATCCCTGGGTGTTTGCCTTCGTACTGTTCTTCATATCGGCGCTCATCTTGAGCCAGGCAGCTACAGTTGGCGCGTTGATGCCTCTTGGTATTGCACTCGGAATTCCGGCTCCGTCGCTTATCGGTATGTTCCCTGCGGTTAATGGGTATTTCTTTATTCCCAGTTATGCGACACTTTTAGCAGGTATCGCATTTGATCGAACGGGGACAACCAAAATAGGAAAATTTGTTTTTAATCATAGTTATATGATGCCAGGGCTTATAACTTCGATACTGAGTGTTGGCATAGGGCTCACGCTGGCTAGTGTTATTTTATAAATAATTGGGAGAGATTCAAATGATTAAAGAAAAAGATGGTCTGGGTGAGATGGACATACCAGAGGAAGTTTACTATGGCATACAGTCTGAAAGAGCCAAGCGTAATTTCGATATTTCGGGCCATAGCATTGACGAATTTCCAGATTTTCTTAGGGCAATCGCTGAGATAAAAAAGGCAGCTGCACTAACGAATTATACCATAGGGAAGCTTGACCAAAAGATTGCTGCAGCAATTTGCCAGGCAGCTGATGAAATTATTGAAGGAAAAATGGAAGGAATGTTCCGGATTGATGTTTTTCAAGGCGGAGGCTCGACTTCGACAAATATGAATGTGAATGAAGTACTTGCCAAACGTGCCAATGAAATTTTAACCGGGCATAAGGGCTATGATGCGGTTCATCCCAACACACATGTAAATCGTGGGCAATCTACCAATGATGTCATTCCAACGGCCATCAGTATCACGTGCTATCGTTATGCGAAGATCTTAAAAAATGTTTTGCTGGAACTGGAAAAAGATTTAAAAAATAAAGCAGATGAACTGAAAGAGGTTGTCAAAGCCTCCAGGACGTGCCTGCAGGATGCAGTTCCAATTACTTTAGGGCAGGAATTCAGTGGATACCAATCGTTTATTTCCAGACATATTGCTTTGTTAGATAAGTTGATGTTTTCAGAGCCTTTGAAACTGCCGCTCGGTGGTACAGCCGCAGGAACCGGATTAGGTGTATTTGATGGATATATGGAAGAAGTCTATATTCAACTGGAGAAAGTCACGGGCATTACTGTAATGCAGAAAGAAAACCTTTTTGATGGTTTGCAGCAGGGAGATGAATATCTGCGTATCTCAGGTTATCTGAAAAGTCTGGCTACAGGACTTGGAAAAATTGCCACCGATCTGCGTATGCTATCTTCCGGACCTCGCTGTGGTTTTCAGGAACTTTATTTGCCAGCGGTACAGCCAGGTTCTTCTATTATGCCAGGAAAAGTCAATCCGGTTATTCCTGAGTTAGTCAATCAGGTTTGTTATCAGGTTTGTGGTGATGACATAGCTATAACGATGGCTGTGGAAGGTGGAGAATTGGATCTAAACGTTTGGGAACCGGTTATTATCAAAAACCTTACAGAAGAATTCAAATTATTAACTGGTGGAATCCGACAGTTTACAAGGCTTTGCATTGCCGGTATCAGGGCAAACAAAGAAAAATGTCTTGAATATGCAGAAAATACACTGGCAAATGCAACCGTTGCCTCAGCATTGCTGGGCTATCCGGAGGGCACTATTATAGCGCAAAAGGCGGTTGCTGAGGAGAAAACCATCCGGGAAGTTGTCAGGGAGAAAAAAATTATGCAGGATGGAGACGTAGATAAGCTTCTTGATCCTTTAATGCTGACAGATTGGCGTAAGAGCAGCAAAGTTATTTCAAAATAATATGAGGTAAATAAGATAATCAATTGTAGGGAAGGGAAGAAGATAAATTTTGCCAGGGAAAAAGGAAAAATAAGGCAGAATAAAGGTGGCTAAACCTAGTGGCTGGACCGATGTTTCAACAAATCATTGATATATATGGAGGCGGTAAGATGCGTGGTAGAAATCGTATAAAAAGTGAAATGTCCGAATACTTTAGGGACAAAATTTCCAAACCCGGAATTGTTGCGGAATATGAACACGGGTTTGAGGAAATGATCCTTTTAAATAAAGCATATGCAAAAATGTTGTTCGTTCAAAAGATTTTAACGGAAGAGGAGGAGAAGGTTATTGTTGATGGTCTGGAATATGTCCGTACGAATTTTTCAGAGGATGATATTGATGGCAAGTATGAAGAACTCTACTTTAATATGGAACAAAAATTGTTACAGAAAATAGGAATTAAAGTCGGGGGAAAACTGCATACAGGTAGAAGCCGCAATGATATTTATGCTACGCTTTGGCGCATGGAAACCAGAAAATCCATTTGGGGAATTTGTCAAAAGGTCATAGAATTGGAAAAAAGTATGCTTGTGCTGGCTCATAAATATAAGGATACAATTATTACGGGCTATACACATATGCAGCCAGCACAACCAATAACCGTAGGATACTACTATACCGCGGCTATTGGAGTTTTGCATCGTGATTTTGCCAGATTAGAAGATGCTTATAAAAGAACGAATCTTTCTCCTTTTGGCGCAGCAGCACTTGCAGGGACAGGGTTTCCTATTGATCGGGAAAAACTGGAGAAGCTTTTGGGGTTTGAGGGCATCGTAATAAACAACCTTGATTGTGTGGGATCAAAGGATTATTTACTTGAAGTGGAGAGCGCACTTACTATTTTAATGATTAATATAAGTCGCATGGTCCAGGATCATTATATTTGGTGCACAAATGAATTTGGTTATGCTGAAGTAGGTGGCGAGGTCGCCGTATGCAGCAGTATTATGCCACAGAAAAAGAATCCGGTTACGCTGGAAATGATAAGGGCAAAAGCAGCGCATGTTATGGGAACATTTGTTTCTGGTTGTGCAATTTTGAAGAATACGCCCTTCTCCTTATGTATGGACTTGTTTGAAAGCCATACAGAATATTGGTTTGGATACTCATCCAGTCTTGACAGCGTCAGGCTTTTTACGGAAACCTTATCTTATTTAACATTTAACACCGAACGGGCTTATAGCGCTGCAAAGGGGAATTTCTGTACAGTTACGGCTTTGGCTGATTTTTTGGTAAGCAAATTTGATATTTCTTTTTCGGAAGCCCATGATATCGTCGGTGATATGGTAGGTGTGATTTTAGATGCTGGAAAGCCTATTGGTGCAATGGATTCAGGCGTACTGCGTACCTCGTCAAGAAATGTAATAGCGCGTGAGCTCATAGCAACGGATGAGGAAATTATTGCTGTACTTGAACCAGCATCGAACGTCAGGGCCAAGACAAATTTGGGAAGTCCGGGTGAAGCATCAGTGGAGAATATGTTATATGAATCGGATATTTTAATTAAGTCACAAGAGAATTGGTTACAGGAAAAAATTGGTATAGTTGAGGGTGCATATCAAGAGATCGTGTAATAATTTTACCATAATAGGTTTATAGAGCATATTTTATATACATAGAAGCTGCATAAAAATTGTAATGCAATATTATGATTTTTGTGCAGTTTTTATGTATATGGCTCTATATGAATTTGAAAATGGAGTTGTAATTTTATGGTATAATAGATACATTATAAGATTCCGAGTCGGGGTGGTATATAATATGGTAAATGGGGATAATATTTTTAAACGTATAGAAACCGTAAAAGATAAATTAACGACAAAACAGCGCAGGTTGGCACAGTATATTTCAGCGAATTATAAAATGGTAGCATTTTATAATTCAACGGAACTTGCCCGGGCAGCGAATGTCAGTGGCTCCACAGTCATACGTTTTGCTGAAGAGCTTGGTTATTCGGGCTTTCCGCAGATGCAGTCGGCATTGCATAGTATAGTACAAATGGAAATAAATACATTAGAGGTTTTTTCCAATAATGCACTGCCTGACGTATATGCAAAAAAAGAAAGCTTTTTCCAGTCTGGCATATATGATTTTCATAAAGTGGAACGTGAATTTTCACGTGAATCCTTTGATAAGGCTGTGGATTTATTGCTGAAGCAACAGAATGTCTATGTGGTTGGGTTTCAGGGATCATCTTTTTTAGCAGACTATATGGCATATTCTCTTTCCAAAATACGTAAAAATGTATATGACATTAATCAATGGAGTAATGCCGTTTTTAGTACGACATCGTCGCAAATGATGGAAAAGGATGTTGCACTTATCTATGTCTTTCCAAGGTTTCCGGTAATGACGCTTAAACTGGCCAAGTATTTTCACGCAAATCATGTACCTATTATCTGTATAACATCAAAGTCGGAAAATTCAATATCAAAGCTTGCAGATATAACGATTCATATGGATGTAGAGTATAAGAATTACATTGAACATCTATGTCCGGTTCTCTATGTATCTGAAGTTTTGGTTGAAGAAATTTCGCATAAGAGCAGAGAACAGTCTATTCAACAACTGGAGTGCTTTGAACAGTATGTTAAACAGAATCATATTTTTTGCAGAATGGAGGATGAGAATTCAGATTGAAGCTTGGTTATAGTAAAATAACGAGAAATAAATGCGGTGTGGACTTGTTGTTTTGATAGGAGGTGACAGCTATGGAGGAAATCAGTATCAATCAGATGCAAGGGATTCGGATAGGCAATGCACAAGATTTTAAAGCCAAGACGGGCGTTACCGTGCTGATTTTTCCGCAAGGGGCCAGCGCCGGGGTCGATATCAGCGGTGGATGCCCGGCTTCGCGTGAAACGCCGGTACTTTTACCAACTACGGCTGCGACACCGGTGCATGCGATTGTCCTGTCGGGTGGATCGGCTTATGGTCTGGCAGCCAGTACCGGCGTGATGCGGTATCTGGAGGAGCATGGCATGGGATATGATACGGGTTTTGCGCTTGTCCCGATTGTCTGTCAGAGCAGTTTGTATGATCTTTCTTATGGCAGCGCGACCGTTCGTCCGGATGCAGCTATGGGCTATGCAGCTTGCTGCGATGCTATGGAGAACAATAAGCCGAAAAACGGTTCCTGGGGTGCTGGCACAGGTGCAACCGTTGGTAAGATTTGTGGCATGGAGCGCTCGATGAAATCCGGCCTTGGTATCTATGCAGTCCGGATTGGCGGGCTGCAGGTGGCAGCAGTGGTAGCAGTCAATGCTTTTGGCGATATCTTTGATACAGGAACGGGCATGAAGCTTGCCGGACTTATGAACGCCGGACGTACAGGTTTTGCCGATACCAAAGAGGAACTCTATAAAATCAAAGTGCCGCAGGATATGTTCCATAAAAATAATACGACAATCGGTGCTATTATCACGAATGGTAAATTCACTAAATCCGAGCTCACAAAGCTTGCTTCGATGACAAGGAATGCTTATGCGCGCTGCATCAATCCGGTAGGGACACTGGCAGATGGCGACACCATCTATGCTGCTTCCTGTGGTGAAACCATGGCAGACATGAATATGACCGGTACCTTGGCTGCCGATGTCATGGCTGAGGCCATCAAAAGGGCAGTGCTCACAGCACAAATGGCAGACAATGACTACTTGCCTGACTGCTTAGGCCTGAAAGAGCAAACCGTAAGTCAAACGGACGTATCTTGAAAAGTTCTGCCAATGCAGGGTCGACTATCTAAATTATGGTCAAAACGATGGGGCCATAGTCCATTTTATATGGTTTGACAAAAAATATTGTTGTATAGTACAAATCACTCGGAGGCTTCTGCTGTATATCTATGGCAGAAGCCTTTGCGATATAAACCTGTTTTACGAAGTGTTGACAATCCGGGCGGGTATTGTAGAATAAAGAAAGAATTCAAAGGAAAAGCGGAAAGGAAGCTGATGCGCAGAATGAAAAAGATGTTTTTGTCAAAAAACACCTTACGCCATCCAATAGGTGAGGCAAAAATGCTGAAGCGGGAACGGGGTTTCGATATGGAAAGTTACCGGATTTTGGCGGAGCTTAGCCAGGCCGTGATGTTTGAGTGGGACATTGCGGCAGACCGTCTTTTCGTATCGGATCGTTGGCGGCTGAACTTTGGCCCGGAGCCACAGAAAGCAGAATTCAGTAAAAGTTTGACTGAAATTTTTCCTGTGCCTTCGAATGAAGAAAACTTGCTGCAGCGTTATATCGAGGCTGTAAAATATGATAAAAAAGTAAATTGTTATGAAAAGCTGGAGATGAGACTTTGTACAATACATGATGAATGCCGTTGGTTTCAGCTACGGTTACTTTTACGTCTTACCCCCGCAGGAGAGCCAGAACGTGTTTTCTGTATGATGACGGATATAAATCAGCAAAAAGAGGATTATGAAAAGCTTTTATATCAGGCACAAAAAGATGTGCTGACAGGACTTTATAATAAAGAGACGACGCAGCTATTAATGGAGCATTATCTGGAGCATGCTCGTATCAGTGATAAACAACAGGCGCTGCTTATCATCGATATTGATGGTTTTAAAGACATCAATGATCGTTTTGGCCATTTATTTGGTGATGCTGTGATTGCGGAACTTGGACATATTATTCAGGATTCTTTCAGGGAATCGGATATTGTTGGCCGTTTTGGCGGTGATGAGTTCATGGTTTTATTCAAAAATATCGGCGATGTGGAAGTGATTCGTCATAAGGCCGAAGATATGAACCGGGTCTTGCAGCGTACCTATAGGAATGAGCAGGGAGACCTCTATCAGGTGTCTGCCAGTATAGGGATTGCTCTTTCGCCACAGTACGGTTTGCATTTTGCTGAGCTTTTTTCCAAAGCAGATCAGGCACTTTACTATGTGAAAGAGCATGGTAAAAATGCCTGTTCGTTTTATCATGATGACTTGCCTATGCCGGAGTATGTGAGCAATCGGTCATTGGAGCTAAGGAAAACGAGGCGGCGCTCCAAGGCTTTTCAGGAAAATGTCATTGAGTATATTTTTAAAATTTTGTACCATAGCCAGGATGCAAATGCAGCAGTCAACTTAATTTTGGAAATTATCAGTATCCGATACAATATCAGTCGTACGTTTATTTTGGAGCGCAACCGGGAAGGGGAGTACGAAAATACTTTTGAATGGTGTAAGAAAGGGATTCCTTCGCAGCAAAGCAGCCAACAGCATATTCCTGAGGAAGATGCTGAAAAGTTTTTTCAGCATTTTAACGAAGATGGTGTCTTTAGTGTAGAGAATACTGCATTGCTGGCACCAGAACTGAAAAAATATTTTGCAGATAGCCCGGTGAAAGCACTTTTGGAATGTGCCATGTATCAGCAGGGAAGTATTGAGGGGGTTATTGGTTTCGAATATAATTCCCATCCGCGGGACTGGAAAAGTGAAGAGATAGAGGCGTTGTCATTTACTGCGGAGATATTGAGCACCTTTTTGCTCCAAAAGAGATCACTGGACAAAATGAAAGTGTCATATGGGCAGGCGTTAGAAATTCTCGATCATATAGATTCATTCATTTATGTTATTGATAAAAACACCTATGAGATTTTGTTTTCTAACAGGAAAGCAATTGAATTCTTCGGAACGGACCAGCTTGGTAAACCGTGTTATGCAGTTATTGGTGCTGATGATACGGTTTGTCCGTTTTGTCCAATGTCATTTCTGCCGGAATCCTTCCATTCGGTAAAAAAAGATGTCTATATGCCTAAGCGTGCGATCTGGCTTCGTACTGCGGTATCCCGTATCCATTGGACGGAAAATCGTGAAGTATGCATGTTACATTGTCACGATATTACTGCATGGAAAAAGGAAGAAAGTCTGTCAGCGGAGAAAATACCACTTTCAGAGAGAGAACAGCAGGCAGGGACTGTTATGTGAGAAAGAACAGGGCGTAATGCCGTTTTTGCTGCCGGAGCTGACATCTGGTTGCTCTTGGATCTTTATCGGTCAGGGTATAGTATTATTATCAGGGAGGCTTTTTTGATGCAAAAGATCAGATGGATTTTATTTGCAGTTGTTTTTACTGTTTTTTTGCTGCCAGCCAACTGTTTGGCGGCTGCAGGTGCAGATGATGTGGAGATTACGATTCTGCATACCAATGATATGCATGGCCGCATTTTACCAGAGGATGATGGAGGGCGGTCTATCGGCTTGCCGGAGATTGCCGCGGCAGTCAAGGCTGTACGACAGGTAAATCCAAACACGTTGCTGGTGGATGCTGGGGATACGCTGCATGGTATGCCGGAAATCAATATCAGCCGCGGTGAAAATATGGTAACATTGTTAAATGAAACAGGCTACGACTGTATGGTACCGGGTAATCATGATTACAATTACGGTTCTAAACGGCTGGAAGAACTCTCCAGACAGATGAAGTTCCCCCTGCTTAGTGCGAATACGGTAGATCGTAAAACTGGAAAACTTTTGTTTACTGCGTATA
>WSSedB1CaDRAFT_10000870_pt1 | contig 12291 bp, 12 predicted proteins | sample WetSurSB1Cattail_FD_9460 | JGI IMG/M metagenome (IMG submission 9460)
ACCGCGCCCAAGCGGGCTGTAGGCAACGAAGCCGATGCCCAACTCCCGCAGAGTCGGCAACACTTCATCTTCCGGATCGCGGCTCCAGAGTGAGTATTCCGTTTGCAGGGCGGTAATCGGATGTACGGCATGGGCGCGGCGGATGGTCTGGACACCGGCCTCGGACAGCCCAATGAAACGCACCTTCCCGGCCGTGACCAGGTCGGCCATGGCGCCCACGGTTTCTTCGATGGCCACATCGGGGTCCACCCGGTGCTGGTAGTAGAGATCGATGTGATCCAGCCCCAACCGCAAAAGCGATGCGTCGCAGGAGGAACGCACATACTCCGGCCTGCCGCACACGCCGCACACGCCGCGGTAGTCCGGGTCGGCCGTGCGGACGATGCCGAACTTGGTGGCGATGATCACCTTGTTGCGTTTGCCCTTGATGGCGGTGCCGAGCAGTTTTTCGTTGGTGAAAGGACCGTACATGTCGGCTGTGTCCAGCAGGGTGACGCCCAGTTCCAGAGCGCGATGGATGGTGGCGATGGATTCTACTTCATTCCGCTGCCCGTAGAAATCGGACATCCCCATGCAGCCCAATCCCTGGGCAGATACGACCAGTCCTTGTGTTCCCAGTTTTCTCTGTTCCATTTTCAAACTCCTTGTGCGTCTTGTGTGCGGGTTACAGCCAATCCAGCGCCGATCTTGCCCAATAGCCCTTTCAGTTGTCAAGGAGATAGATTCTGGTGAAGCGATAGTGTGGTGGGGAGAAGGGACGCTATTGTTTCTTGGTTGGCGGATGCATGACGGTGGCTAAAAACCTGGCGGATGTCCGATATGACCAGCTACACGGGCATGGAAAGATTTGTGACCATAGCCGCCGCGCTGGCTCCCTACTCCATTCATAGATATCTGATCTTTTAACTACACCGAACCAGAAACGGCCATGAAGCATTGCTCTCAGCAGCCGGTCATTTGCTCCAGTTTTTCCGGATAACGAGCCCCTTGCACCGTGATCTTTGAGGCAGCGCTATCGATTTCACGGAGATCGCCGGGCGTGAGCTTGACCGGGACTGCCCCGATGTTTTCGTCCAGGCGATGCAGCTTCGTGGTTCCCGGGATTGGAACAATCCACGGTTTCTGGGCCAGCAGCCAGGCGAGCGCGATCTGGGCAGATGTCGCCTTCTTCCGTGCGGCTATTCTCCAAATCAGGTTGACAAGTGCCTGATTAGTCTTAAGTGCTTCCGGCGTGAAGCGAGCTAGGGTGTTGCGGAAGTCGGTACTATCGAACGTAGTGTTTTCGTTGATCTTACCCGTGAGGAACCCCCTGCCAAGTGGGCTGTAGGGAACGAGGCCAATCCCGAGCTCTTCGAGCGTCGGCAGCACTTCCTCTTCAGGGTGCCTCCACCACAGCGAGTATTCACTTTGGAGTGCCGTCACGGGCTGGACGGCGTGAGCACGGCGGATCGTCTGTACTCCGGCCTCGGACAGGCCGAAGTGCCTGACCTTGCCCGCTTGGATCAACTCCTTCACCGCTCCCGCTACGTCCTCGATCGGCACGTCCGGATCGACCCTGTGTTGATAGAATAGATCGATAACATCGGTTTTAAGCCGCTTGAGCGAGGCCTCAGCCACCTCCTTGATGTGCTCCGGCCGGCTGTTCAGGACTGGCCCGCTACCCTTCATTGCCCGCGGATCGGCACTGGTATCGAAACCGAACTTGGTGGCGATCACTACCCGGTCGCGCAGGGGTGAGAGCGCCTCACCGACGAGTTCCTCGTTCGTGAACGGACCATAGACCTCTGCAGTATCGAAGAAGGTGACGCCGCGTTCCACGGCTGTCCGGAGGAGCGAAATCATCTCCTGCCTGTCTTTGGGCGGACCGTATGAAAAACTCATTCCCATGCAGCCGAGCCCCAGAGCCGAGACTTCCAGTCCGCTTTTTCCCAATTTGCGTTTTTGCATCGTTTTCTCCTTTCACCTGTTCATGACGCCTTGTTGATGATTATACAGTACGCCAGGAAAAACAAAGGGAGGTAGACCGATCCTGTTGAATTATTGCCTGATCGTGCGATTGTTCGTAAAACGGCAATAATGATCCAGGAATAAAGCAGTTGTCCACGAAACACACGAAACACACAAACGCAATCTGCATATTTATCAGCATCATGGTTCAACCTTTCAGTTGAATGATTGTTCTGGTGTAATGCTTTATTTTCGTGTTTTTTCGTGTCGTTCGTGGACAAAAGCCGTTTTTGGAATCTCATCACCTTGGATCTTGGTAGTTTTCAGGCTGGCGTGTCCCAGTTTGGTCTGGATGGTGTGTCGTAATTGGTCTGGCGAATCCTCTTTGACATTAATCATTAATCGGCTGTATATTTTGGACGCTTTTTTTAAGACTAAAATTGAGGCCGGAATATTGGCCCACCATTACTTTGCATACAAATCAGTGTGTTACGCAAATTTTAATTTTAGGCATATTGCATTGTATACGTATTTTGCGGCATATTGGCCGGGTCTTGTGAATAACAAGTTGGTCCAAGGCAGAAAAGGCTGACAGATTTATTCTTGACTAACACAAATACGAAGGGAAAGAAAATGGCTCATAGCTTTCAGCCAGCGGAACGATCGGGTGCTTCCGCCGTTTCGGGACGCTTCTTCATACCCGCGGTTTGCGATGTATCGGTAACCAATGTATGCAACGCCAACTGTTCCTTTTGCTCCTTCGCCCGGAGCAAGGGGCAGTCTCAACCCAGGGCGTGGATTAACGCGGAAAGATTCATCGATGCCCTCCCCATCATGCATCGCAGGGGAATACGTCACCTGACCTTCCAGGGGGGCGAACCGCTGCTTCATCCCGATATTGCCGTCCTCGTCTCCCGTGCAAGAGCGGCAGGGATGGAGGTGGGGGTGATTACCAACGGCTACCTCCTGCCGCAACATATCGAATCGCTGATCCGAGGAGGGCTGAGCTTTCTTCACGTCTCCATCGACAGCCACTCCTTGGACACGCACGAGCGCAACAGGGGACTGTCGGGCCTCGATGCACGCATCCGTGAGGGGCTGGCCCAGGCGCGGCTCGCCGGGGTCCCGACCTTTGCATCGGTTACCGTGAGCCGTCTCGTCGATTTCGACAAGCTCCCTCCCTTCCTCCTTGACCTGGGCTTCGAAGGCATCGTCTTTTCATACCCGCGGCGGGAAAACGCGGCACTCTCACAGCTTGGTTTCGGAGCGGAGACCCCGCTCACCGACTATCAGGGGCACGAGTTGGCAGCAGTCTACGAGTCGCTCAAAAAACTGAAAAAGATCATGCCCATATTGAACCCGACGGTAGGCCTCGAAGAGATGGCCCGGCGCGCGCGGGGCGAGGAAGAACACTTCCCCTGCGTGGGCGGCCATAAGTATTTCTGTGTTGACTGGAACCTCGATATCTGGCGTTGCGAACACTGGCCGAAACCGTTGGGCTCGGTCTTCGACCTGGACCGGATCCCCGACACCCGCGATCATTGCACCGCCTGTACCATCAACTGCTACCGCGACGCCAGCGTGCTGATGCATGCGGGCATTGTCGCCGGCGACGCCGTACAGGCCCTCATATCGGGCCGGATAGGCCGCGCGCTAAAGTTGCTTTCGCAACGAAGCTTCTTTCTCTCGCTCCGCGCGATCGCCAGCGAACTGCCGCTCATCCTCCGGCTGCGGTCAAAATAGCGGAAATCCGGGGGAAGCCGAGCGGTGAACCCGCTCACCCGCCAGCCGTTAACAGGACGAGTGGAGACTGGCCGCCAGCAGGACCTCTTGACCTTGAAGGAGCTCATCGAGGCCGGCAAGCTCACGCCTGTCATCGACAAAACCTATCCGTTGAGCGAAGCCGCTCAGTCCATACGATATTGGGAACAAGGTCACGCACGGGGAAAGATCGTGCTCACTGTTCGCTGATCTCCGCTTGTAAAAATCAAGAATTCGAACCGATCATCTTTGTTCGCACCGTCAAAAAAAAACATCTCAACATGGGGAAAATCATGTCATCCATTACCATTATTACCAAATTAGTCGCGAAGCAGGATTCCGTAGAATCAGTAAAGACCGAACTTCTTAAGATGATCGCACCCACGAGACAGGAGAATGGCTGCAACGAATACAGGCTGCACCAGGACAATCAGGATCCCGCTACCTTCCTGTTTTACGAAAACTGGGAAAACCTCGCATGTCTGGAGCAGCACCTGAATTCAGCTCATTACAAGAATTATGTGGCAGCCGTTGGCAATCTGATCGCTGACAAGGTTGTTCATAAAATGACTGAAATCGCGTGAACTGTTTCAAGTAGGTAAAAAAGGGGACCGTCTGGCTTTTAATGTTGTATGCCAATAAAGTCCCCTTTTCAATCTTGAACACCATTCTGAAACGGGTCAGGTTGGCCTGACGTACCCGCTCCGGCGATGGTATCCAGATTGGTTACTTCATGAGTTTACTTACATGGCTTTACTGTCTCCCTGGGTTGTATCACCAGTATCTTCAGAATCGTCGGAGTCGTCAACGCCCGGTTGTGAACTTTGTTGTCCTTTTTCCGTGTCTTTCTTTATGGCGTTCATCACCTCTTTGAAATCAACAATTTCGCTGGCTTCAGGGATTATGGAGAAGTGCGGCGCATTGTAGCTGCTAAACGAGCTGACATTGCCAAGTCCAAGCTGATAATTTCCCTCTTTATCGGCAATGTTTAATTGGCTTTCCATGCGACTGACGAGACCTGATTGCGCAATACCGACATCAAATATCATCGTCATGGTAAATTTATCGATAAAACCATCGAGTGTCTGCTTGTCAGTAAGCGAAAGGAGTACGGCATACTCATCTTTACTGATTACGCCATCTTGAAACAAGGCCAGCGAAACACCGTCAACAAGATCCACAACAATGGCAACAGAATCTTTGTGACTTATATCAACACGAATACGCCTTTCAACTCCGGCTTTCCTGTCCTGTTCGGTAAGCGGTTGATCGCTGAAACACGTATCCTTAAGCTTTGCAAGTGATTTCAACACACCAGCCTTAACAGCGTTGCTAATCAAATCAATATTCTTCGAATTGAAACTATTGGTATTTAATAATTTTGCCAACTCCGGAACATCTGCTGAATTTTCCTTCAAAAGCTCTTGTATATTTATCCTGACCAGCTTTCCTTTCGTTGCCGGGGCCTGTGGATAGAGCGTTTCAAGAAATGTGTTAAAAAGAGTAGTTCCCACAAAAATTGTTTGAGTATTGTAATCAACCAGCAGGGGTATTTTAACCGAAACATCAACATTATCCTTGTCGTAGCGCAGATCGTAAAGCACCTCCGATCTTTTGGTCTTCGTGTCAATTGCGCCATCAGCGTTCACGGAAAACCCTCGAATGATTTCAAGGCCTGTTTCAAGATACTTTGAGAGGTTATCCTCAGAATCATCATCAGACGTATCCTGTTTTGGCAAGGACAGATGTGTAATCTTGTTTTGTAAGCTGAAATTTAACCCGGTTGCGTCGAAACTCTTTTTCATAGCCTGGTTAAGTTCCTCATGGGGAGGCAAGCTCTGTGCGCACCCGCTGATGCAGATAGCCATCATCATCCAAAGGACTGCCATTACATGCTGTTTCATTGCCGCACGCTCCTTATAGTGGGGTACTGAATAATTTTCTTCACGGGAAGAACGTTACCGCTCTCGCAGAACAGTTCTTCCTGTCGATTGTCCTTTGGGGTTTTTCGCGGGAGAAAGTATCGCAGAAACAGTTTAGCCTTTCAAGTCTCATCGGCAGAGCCGGTGGTTTACTGAAAGGCATCAATCACTTTCGCGCCGGACTTCAACCAGTCCAGGCAAATTGACATGATAATGGACAAGTATGTGGGATTTATTTTTGAGACCCATGCCCAGGATTATCTCATCTGCTGCGTACATCTTTTCAGGTAATCATTGATAGGATCATTCTGCTTGCTGATGATTTCACCGTACTCCAGAATAAGCAAAAGCAGATAGCCCAAACCTGTTTGATTATTGCCCTATTGGCCGAAAATACGGCATTGACGTAACCCTGGCAGTAGCCGGAGGAAAATGGAAGACCTCGATTCTCTGGCACCTGGCGCGGCAGTATCTGCAGGATTGGGTACGATTATGCCCTGGGCATAGCGAAAACAGCAAAGGCGGCTGATTGGCCGCCTTTTGAATTATGTATGTTGTCACTTGAATTCTTCCGTAGTCCGCCTTTTTCCGCCAGCAGTCTTTCCTTGTGCCGTCCTCTCTATTATACAAATTCCAGCACAAGCCTTTTACCGAGCGCCGCCGCGGCCTTCTCCAACTGTTTCAGGTTCGGAGAATGATGCGGGTTCTCAAGCCGTTGGGCTGATGGCCAGCTGGTGCCGAGCGCACGAGCAAGATCCGACAGACTGCGGTCCTTGCGGGATTGACGAATAAGCATGGCAGTCTGGGTTGCACTGTCCGGAGCAACCGCATACTGGTCCGGCTGAGTTGCAGACGGCAGAGGCACGTCAATTTTATTATCCAGCCTATAGCCGAGGATACCCGTCAGAACCTCTGAAGCGTTGAACAGAGCCTCTTCAAGCGTTGCCCCGCCGGTGAAAGCCTCTTCAATATCAACAAACTGGACAATGAAGCCGGATGGTTCATCGGGAGTTATTGTGCATGGGTATTCTATTTTCATTTTAGTATCACTCCTGTCTGACGCTGAATAGCGGCAATCAAACCTTTGCCGAGATCGGCAGCACCATGAACCGGAACAGGAACAACCTTGCCGTTTTTCTCCAAAAGGTGGTGACTTCCGGTTACCCGGTCAAGCTTCCAACCCTCTTTTTCCAGAATCTTGATTACCTGTTTACCGTTCATACAAGAAAAGTATATCAAATAAGATATACTGTCAACCGGTCAGAGTACAGCGCAACTTTTCATCGGAACAGGAGTTGGTCGGAGACGAAGCAGGCAAGAGCTGATTAACAGTGGGGATGAGAGTCAGGGCAAGAGAAAATGTGGCGGTCGTGGCGGTAGGTGACAGGGCTGTGAATAAAGATTGATGGGGAATTAATGTATGGTGTCCCAAAAATTTCCTACTCTCCTTACGCTGATAAAAACGCAGTCAGTATCTGATCCCTTACCATCTCAATGCCTATGTCAAATGCTTTAAATAAAGTCTCATGTGACTCAAGAACATCTTTTAGGTGGCAGAGATTTAGAGGAATGTGCGCATGAGAAAGGGACAGCACGGATGATATCATATGTACATGTGGTCCTTTTTTGTAGATGGCATGCCGTTCACTATCGCCCTCATTAGGATCACAATGCAGACAAAACACCTCTTGCTCTTCAGTGCGACTTTTCATTACAAAAAGATGAAGGTAGGCTTTTTCAAGAAACCAGTTATTGGTACCAGGGACATTTCCCCAAGCTTCAAAATATTGAGCTGTAACACCAGGCACTATCGTGTTGAACCGCCAATCGCGATAATGGCTAGTTGGCGGTGCCCCTTCATGAGCGGCAAACGTTAGGCTGCTAGCACCTGAAACTCTGCGCCATGCAGGACCGTTCCTTGGATCCTTAGAAATGCGTCGTAGCAGTTTCTGTATTGCAGGTCCTCGTTTAGACAGTATTTTTTCCTGTACTGGGACAATAGACATGTCCTGCCTCAGACAATCCCCAGTGATGTTTTTTCCGTTTCCGAAATTCCATACATTTCGGCAACTACCAGATCAATTTCATTTTCCAGCCTTTTAGAATCTACACTTTTACAAATTAGTCGTTGGTCCACCAGATCAATAAGAAGCTTTACCTTATTGGGAGGAAGTTTACTTGGGTCAGGAACAGGTGTGTTAACCAGAGTCTTGGGCTCTAGCAGTAAATATCCGTGCTGATAAGTATGAGAGTGGTTTGAAAGATACCAAAAACAAACGGATGAATTCAAAACTCCAAGAAAAAACTTCAATACATCAATCCCAGCCGATTTTTCACGCGGAATCATGAAAGGCGAATGAGAAACGGCATACTCTCCTGTTGCATCAAGAGCAAATCGAGGAACCAAGACTAGATGAGGTGTTACTATTTTTGGACTTAATATATTTTTTCGTTGACGAGGCCTAATTGGCTCCCACCATTTCTTATTTTCAGTCCGCAAAGAGCCTCTCTTTTCAAGTTTAGATTTGTGCCTGCCAAGATATTGCCAAGTCTTTGGATAGTTTGTTATCAAAGCATCTTCGTCTAACTTTTTGTCTCCAACAAAAGGATAAAAAACATATTTCCCTACTATTTCGGGGATTCGATAACTAATCATCTCCCTGTCAGCAAGATAAGGGACATATATTTCCTTTTCATGTCGAGGAATGGACAATTTATCGACAATAAAAACATCGTCAGCGCCTGATACAAATCCTTCTTTAATGTCCAAGAAGTCGTCTAATCTTGGAAGACGAGACATTTTTAATTTGATTCCAGCTTCTGTTGGAGGCAGTAGTAGCCATTCATCAGCATTAAAAGTGTCTTGAGGTACTTCATATATGCTGTACATGTTTGACTCGATGAATTTACCTTCAAGAGTTTCTTGAAGAGCTCGGCCAACAAAATCTTGACACTTCACAACCTTAACCGGAGGAGTAACTTCAAAACTTGGGTTCTTTTTTTGAAAAATCAGGAGAATAACATACACTCCAGTCTCGTTAAAAACCTTTATTGCAGACAAGTCGGCGATACACCTCAACAGACAGTGTTCATAAAGAAATGCACGAATTTTTTTAGATGATTTGTTGATTAGAAAACTATGTGGAAGAACAAATAATCCGTAACCTCCAGGTTTTAGCAACTTAATGCATAACCATAAAAATGCAAGATAAGTATCAACTCTCCCAATAGCAAGTACTCCAAGCATCTCTCGAATTGTATCTCGTATATGTGATGGTTGCTTATCAAGTGATACATATGGAGGATTTGCAATTACTGCATCAAAACTTTCGTTCAACCGTGGTAAAACATTAAAATGTGTCAATGCTTCACTAGTAACCACGTCTAGCGATACGGGTATTTCCCCAGTAAGTACAAGATGAAGTAGGGCAAGCGATAGTCTTGTTGCTTGCGTTGCATTAGGGTCGACATCCAATCCAGAGATATTTCTAAATGACGTTCCAATTTGTTCTGTTGTGAAATCATCTCGACTAGGATCGCATTTTATTTCAAGTAGAGTTCTTAAAAAAATACCTGAGCCACAGGCAGGGTCAATAACTTTAATGTTTCTAAACACAGCGGGGGGTAGTTCATCTCGAAGATATTTAGCGAAAAACCTTGCCACGAATTGAGGTGTATAGATTCCACCCAATGATTTTGCTCGTTCCTCCTCCGGCAATCGAGGAAAAAAACTTAATTGGGGAGAATCCTCCAAGCGAAGAATTGACACGTAATGTTCATAAATTCTGCTAAGAGCATGCTTCGACATTACTGAAAAATCATATTCATATGGAGTAAATTTGATACGATAAAAATCCGATATCAATGAAACAAAGGTATATCTATCAAGGGCCTGAAATATTTTCAGCTTTGAGCTGTCTAATAGATATTCGGGAATATTATTAATACCAAGAGACATAAAATTATTTGTAAACATCTCCACGTAATTTGTGTCACTTGAGTTACTAACAATTGAGAGAAGGCTGCTATAACTGCTTTGACTTGTACCAAGCCTTCTCCTATGGTCCTCAACAGCCCGAGAGAACATTATTATATTGAAAAGAGCTGAAAGAGATTCATTTGAAACTGAATAGTCTAATGAAGCTGATAAATTTCTTTTCCAAAATGAAATCGTGTCAATCAACGCATCGTCTAAGCCTGGAAAATTTGGACTTGGTCTTTTTCCTGTAATTTCTTCAAACGAATCGCTTCTAAGTCTCTCGAACGTGTCGTTTGATATTATAAACTTGTCTACTACAGCAGGTGGGTCAGTGCGGTTATAAATTACCGTGACATTATCTTTTTCTATCTGAATGTGCCAATCCACTAAGTTGTTGTAAGATATCTTGAGTAATGAATTTCGTTCGCTATATGAGAGTGATAAGTAGCTTCTTGGATACCTAATGAAACTGATTACTGCAGAATTTTGAAGTCCATGCTCAACCAGAAGATGGTCGTGTGCCGTTTCAAGATCAGGTGTCTCAAAACTGTCACTGGGATGCCAACCCAGCTGAAACGCAAAATCGTTCAGAAGCCTTTTCCTATTTATATTTTCCAGCGGTTGAGTTGTCAGTTTAAATATAGCGTCGAATGATGACTGCATGTTACCCTCTTATCATTTTAGAAATCTGGCGGCATAATACTTGTTTCCATTACAAAAAGCAAAGGGCACTGCAATGGGGAAAAACTAGGGACATTCTCCCTATTTTCCTTCCGACAATTCCGCTCACTTCATTTATCCGAAATCTTCTTTTTGCCCGGCGGCAGAAAATTCTCCCCGGTCACCACGCTTCTGCCGGTCTTCTCCTCAAGATCAACACGCGCCTTCCTGGCGATACCGCCACCCTTCTTTCCTGCAATCTCATTTTCCTTCATGCCAGTTGCTGCCATTGTCTCAGCAATCTGGCGGGTGGAGAGTTCCGCCAGAGCGGTAAAGATCAGCTCTGCTTCGCTCATATGGTCACGCAAATTCTGAGTCTTCAGACCTTTTAGCTTCTTGTGCTCCTTGACGGCAACACCGGCCCACTCCTGATGAATGATGTTGGTCAGGATGGCAAACTCGGTCTCCTTCTTGATGTCGTGATTTTTCCAGTAATCAGTCAGCTTGTTGCGGGTTTCCTGTCCCATCATCCGCTACTGGATCCACTTTTCGCTCCGTCCGTGCTGCTGCCAGTACTCCCGTGCCCGGTCCAGTGACCGCGCCGGGTCTGCCATATCCTGCATCCGTTCGTAGCCGACCTTGGCCAGCCAAAGCTTGATCGGTTCGGCTTTGGGACTTGGCACCGACTGGATCAGCCGCAGCAGGGTTTCTGGCGTTGCAACATCTGTTAGACGTTGCTTCCCGTCCTCAGCAGTCATTTTCAACTGGTAACAGTTTGTTACCAGTTGACTGCCTTCTTTGCCCAAGCGGCCTTTCAGTACTTTCCAATATTTCCTGGCCGTTTGATAATCAGATTGCTGCAGCAGTGCCCGGATGATATCAACCACCGAGAAATACCAGATTTCGGTTTCCTCGTCATATGCCCTGCGGATTTTGTAATCCTCGAAAATTGCCAGCTTATTTTTCATAGCACTTGAACCTCTTGATACTCACGCGACGGCGCAACGACGCGATGAGAATCTTGAAACCGGAAACTCGTTTTCTTGCTCTTCTGTATTTCGTCGCGTTCGTCGCGGCATCGCGTGAGAAAAGTCTTTTTTGGGTTACTCTCCCACGGATTACAAACCCTCACCCCGCATCTCTCCATATCCCTGACATTCCGCGTCACGACAACCAGGCCATGCGCCGCAGCGATGGCGGCAATGAGCGAATCCATTGCCGGCAGCTTAAGTCCTGCCTGCTCTGCCTCACCCTGAATACGTCCCCAAAGCGCCGTCTCCGGGAGGAAAGCAGGGACATCCTCTATTTATATTCTTCCTTGTTCATCGCTCGATGGAAAATGGGTTGAGAAATTGACGTCCCCACAGATAGTTTTTATCAACCGGGCTAAGCTCCGCTTCTCCACAGACCCTCTCCCAATTGTCGCGAATGGCTGTCTCGATCCGGTCAATCGCATCGACTGCTGCCTGCCGGGAAAGCAAGAAATGATGTGCGGCAGCGAGGCAGGTTTTGAGCTGACTGAACCTGTTTCCGCCGGTTATGAGCATGGCTTGGGTAGCTTCATTGCCGGTACGTCCTTGAGGGCAAATATCATAGGCTGGCGTCAAGGTCAGCTCTTCCCCATTCCAAAAAGCGGCATGATTGCGGGCGTGATCATCGGTATTGCCGCACAGGATATTAAAAACCAGCCTACCATAAAGCTCCTTGAGGGTTTCTCCTGGTTGCGTAAAGCGATGCCGAATGATTTCGGCAAGGTCTTCATAACTGGCATAACGTGCCGTCATCTCACGTAAGCCGAACAGGGTCAGGGCGGAGACCATGGATTTTCGAGCCCATCCGGAATCGAGCGCAATACGGTCGAATCGCTCAATCAACAAAACATCTTTACCGGCCGCTTTTACCAACTTGACTACAGCTGCCCCCAGCCCGGCAATTGAAGCCAATCTCATGGCAACGTATTCGGCTTTGACGACGCTGTAGAGATCACTGCTGGACGAAAATTTTGCAATATACTTGGCGCCC
>WSSedB1CaDRAFT_10000871_pt1 | contig 12269 bp, 7 predicted proteins | sample WetSurSB1Cattail_FD_9460 | JGI IMG/M metagenome (IMG submission 9460)
AGCGTCGAGAATCTCGATTTCGGCGGGGGCGGCGATCTCCATCCGCGGTCCATAATTCGTTTCAATCAAGCCTCGCACGCGAATGCGTCGCCCCTCAAGCGCTCGGGGAGTGACGCCATTTTGTTCGAATATAGCCATATTCCGCTTCGAAATCACAACGGCGAAATCGACGTTTCGCCTCGGACCGAAATTCAGATAGACGGCGCCAGGCGCTTCGCCGACCGATCGAACCACGCCGGAGACGACCGTCATGCCCTTTTTGCGCGCCAGCGCCGCCCTGACCGCCTCCCCGGCGCCGGAGACTTCGATGACCGGATTGCTGATCCAAACGCCAAGGTTCTGGTCCCGGGCGAGTTTCTCCGCGTCGAGATAGATTTTCGCGCAAGGCGCCGCCGCCGGATCCGGGCGAAAACGCGCGAGCCCCTCCGCCAGCAGCGCGGCGCCAATCGAAACGAGCGGAGCGTCCGGTGACGAATCCGCGGCGGCGATCGCCTGCGCCGGTTCACGGCCCCACCGATCGGGCGTCAGGGCGAGAGGGGATAAAAAGACCTGTTCGCCGACGAGCCAGTTCGAGAGTCGCGAAAGGGCCGCTTCTCGCAGCGCCTTAGCTTGGCCGCCAGCGGGCGGGAACTCCAGACCGGCGAGAGCGACGCGGCGTCCGTCGTCGAGCAGCAAATCAAAGTCTTCATCGACCAGCGCGACAATGCCCGGAATCGCCCGCGAGAGTGAACAGGGGCCGTCCTCCGCGGCGGGCGTCAAACCGCCTTGGGCCGCGGCGCGGGCCGAATTCGCTCCGAGAAGGGCTATAAACCCAAAAATCGCGCACAATCGCATCCCGAAGCCATGCAAGGGCGCCGCCGCGGCGACTCCGGTCATGGCGCTTGGTCGGTCGCGCATGGATGAAATCCGGTCCAATCGCCAATTCTCGCCGCGCCGGCAAATTCGATCTTCTCCTAACAGGCTTGTGCAAGCGCGCGCGCTATGAATATGGTCGCCGCGACGCGGCGCGCGGCGGTTAAGAGACGGCGGATCATGACGGAAACGAGGCCCCCGGCGCAAGAGCGCCCCATTGTCACGGACAAGGAAGCCCTGCTGTTTCATTCGCGCGGGCGTCCCGGCAAACTGGCCATCATCGCCACCAAGCCAATGGCGACGCAGCGCGATCTCTCGCTCGCCTATTCGCCGGGCGTCGCCGCGCCGGTGCTGGCGATCGCGCAAAATCCTTCGCTCGCCTACGATTATACGATCAAAGGCAATATGGTCGCGATTATCACCAACGGCACGGCTATTTTGGGATTGGGGGATCTCGGCGCGCTCGCGGCGAAGCCGGTGATGGAGGGAAAGGCCGCGCTGTTCAAGCGGTTCGCCGACATTGATTCGATCGACCTCGAGGTCGACACCAGGGATGTCGAGGAGTTCATCGGCGCCGTGCGCTATCTCGGGCCGACATTCGGAGGCATAAATCTCGAGGATATTAAAGCGCCGGAATGTTTCATCATCGAAGAGCGGTTGCGCGAATTGATGGATATTCCCGTTTTCCATGACGACCAGCATGGCACGGCGATCATTTCGGCCGCGGGAATGCTCAACGCCCTACAACTGACCGGGCGCGATATAAAAACCGCGAAACTCGTCTGCAACGGCGCCGGCGCCGCCGGCATCGCCTGTCTCGACCTCGCCAAGGCGTTGGGCTTTAATCCGGCGAATGTCACGCTCTGCGACACCAAGGGCGTGATTTATCGTGGCCGCGTCGAGGGCATGAATCAATGGAAAAGCGCCCATGCGGTCGAGACGAGCGCGCGCACATTGGCGCAGGCGCTTGAAGGCGCCGATATTTTTTATGGACTCTCCGCCAAGGGCGCGCTGACGCCAGCGATGCTGAAGACCATGGCCAGGGATCCGATCGTGTTCGCCATGGCCAATCCCGACCCGGAAATCACGCCGGAAGAGGCGATGGCGGCGCGCCCCGACGCTATCGTGGCCACGGGGCGGTCCGATTATCCCAACCAAATCAATAACGTGTTGGGATTCCCCTATATTTTTCGCGGGGCCTTGGACGTGCGCGCGAAAACGATCAACATGGAGATGAAAATCGCGGCGGCGAAGGCGCTGGCGCAATTGGCGCGCGAGGACGTGCCCGACGAGGTGGCCAACGCCTATCGCGGCGCGCGGCCGCGGTTTGGCCGCGACTATCTGATCCCCGCGCCGTTCGATCCCCGCCTCATTTCCGTCGTGCCGCCAGCCGTCGCCATGGCGGCGATGGAATCGGGCGTCGCCCGTCGCCCCATCGTCGACCTTAAACTGTACCGCGCGGAACTGTCGGCCCGGCGCGATCCGGTCGCCGCCGTCATGCAAACGATTTTCGAGCGGGTGCGGCGTAGCCCGAAGCGCGTCGTTTTCGCGGAGGGCGAGGAAGAGCAAGTGATCCGGGCCGCCCTTGCCTTCGTCAATCAAGGGCTTGGCCGTGCGATCCTGGTGGGCCGCGAAGACCGCGTGCTGCGCACGGCCGCCGACGCCGGGCTGGAGCTTGGCGACCGCATCGAAGTGCATAACGCCAAGTTGTCGTCGCGAAACGCGGTCTATGCGCAATTTCTGTTCGAGCGTTTGCAGCGCCGGGGCTTTTTGCTCCGCGATTGCCAGCGCCTCATCAACACCGACCGCAATCATTTCGCCGCCGCGATGGTCGCGCAAGGCGACGCCGACGCAATGGTCACGGGCGTCACGCGCAATTTCTCCAACGCGCTGGAGGATATCCGCCATGTCGTCGACCAGAAGCCCGGCCACAGGCTTATCGGCGCCTCGCTGGTGCTCGCCAGCGGCCGGGTCGTGGTCGTCGCCGACACGGCGATCACCGAAATGCCGGAAGCCGCCGAACTCGCGGAAATAGCCATCGAGGCCGCGGGCGTCGCGAAACGCATCGGGCTCGAACCGCGCGTCGCCATGCTGGCCTTTTCGACTTTCGGCTATCCTCCTGGCGAGCGCACCGCCCGCGTTCACGAGGCGGTGCGAATTCTGGATCAGCGCCGCGTCGACTTCGCCTATGAGGGAGAAATGGGCGCCGACATCGCGCTAAACCGCCAGCTCATGGCGTCCTATCCGTTCTGCCGTCTCAAGGACACCGCCAATGTTCTTGTCATGCCAGCGTTTCATTCGGCGGCTATCTCCACGAAAATGTTGCAGGAATTGGGCGGCGCGACGGTGCTTGGACCCTTGATCGTGGGACTCGACAAACCGATCCAGATCGTCCAACTCGGCGCCACCGACGCGGAAATCGTCAATATGGCGGCCTTGGCCGCTTTTGGCGTCGGCGGCTGACAAGAGCAAACGCCATGGGCGCCTCGCTGGTTCGGCGACCCCGAAAAATGAGAGACATTACATTATGAAGATCACGATGATCGGCTCGGGTTATGTTGGCTTGGTTTCTGGGGCGTGTTTCGCGGATTTTGGTCATGTGGTGACTTGCGTCGACACGGACGCGGGGAAGATCGATCGCCTTCGGCGCGGCGAGATTCCGATTTACGAGCCTGGGCTGGACGAACTCGTCGCGACCAACGCGCGTCAGGGCCGGCTGTCGTTCACGACCGAGCTTGGCCCGGCGGTTCGCGGCGCCGACGCGGTGTTCATCGGCGTCGGGACGCCGTCGCGTCGCGGCGATGGACACGCGGATCTCTCCTATGTCTACGCCGCCGCGAAAACCATCGCCGAGGCGTTGGACGGCTTCACGGTCGTCGTCAATAAATCGACGGTTCCTGTCGGCACCGGCGACGAGGTTGAGCGCATCATCCGCGAGCTTCGTCCGGACGCCGATTTCGCCGTCGTGTCGAACCCCGAGTTTCTGCGCGAGGGCGCGGCGATCGAGGATTTTAAGCGACCCGACCGGGTGGTGATCGGCACCGACGATCCGCGCGCGCGCGAGGTGATGAGCGAGATTTATAGGCCCCTGAGCCTGAACCAGCCGCCGCTGCATTTTGTCGGGCGCCGCACCTCGGAGCTGACCAAATACGCGGCCAATGCGTTTCTGGCGACGAAGATCACCTTTATCAATGAGATCGCTGATTTGTGCGAAAAGACCGGGGCCGACGTTCAGGACGTGGCGCGCGGCATCGGGCTGGACAAGCGCATCGGCAACAAGTTTCTGCACGCCGGTCCCGGCTATGGCGGCTCGTGCTTTCCCAAGGACACCCTGGCTCTTCTGAAGACCGGGCAGGACGAGGGCGCGCCGTTGCGGATCGTCGAGACGGTGGTCGCGGTCAACGACGCGCGTAAACGCGCAATGGCGCGCAAGGTGATGCATGCTCTGGGCGGTTCCGTGCGCGGCAAGCGCGTCGCGCTGCTGGGCCTCGCCTTCAAGCCCAACACCGACGACATGCGCGATGCGCCGTCTCTGGCCATCGTCGCTTCGCTCGCCGGCGACGGAGCGCAAGTCCACGCCTACGACCCCGAGAGCATGGAGCAGGCGCGGCCGCTGATGCCGGAGGTGGTCTTCTTCGACGACGCCTACGCGGCGATCGAGGGCGCCGACGCGCTGGTGATCGTGACCGAATGGGACGCCTTCCGCGCCCTCGATCTCGACCGGGTCAAAGCCCTGCTCAAGTCCCCCGTGATCGTCGATCTGCGAAACATATACCGCCCCGACGACGCAAGAAAGCGCGGTTTTACCTATGTAAGCGTCGGAAGAGCCTGAAGCTGGGCGCAAGGTCGCCGCCCGGACGAATTTCATGATATGCTTCCCGTTCCCGGGCGACGGCGGATTGCCGAGACCATTCGACAGGCGGAGGCGACAAATGGAAGCGTTTTCGCGCCGCATCGCGGCTCTCGCGATCGCCACCGTTTTGCTGGCGAGTTGCGCCGAGCGGCCGCATGGCGTCCTGACTCCGACGGGCGCGCAAGCGCCCGGAACAAGCCGCGTCGACATGCTAATCGCCACGACCCGCGATTCCGAAGGGGCGCAGCCCGGCGAATTGTTCACCGGCGAGCGCGGCCAAGGGCTGGCCTTCGCCGATATAGCGATTTCGCTCCCGCCCGACAGCACGCGTAAAATCGGCGACGTGCAGTGGCCGGAGTCCAACCCTCCCGACCCGATGCGCGACTTCGTGACGCTTCACGCCGATCGGCTGGATCGCGCCGCCGCCGTTGCACGGTTTGACGCCCGCGTCGCCAAGGCGCCCCACCGCCAAGTCTTGGTGTTTGTGCACGGCTTCAACACCCGCTTCGAGGAAGCGGTTTATCGTTTCGCGCAAATTGTCCATGACGCCGGTTCGACCGCGGTGCCGGTTTTGTTCACCTGGCCCTCGCGCGGCAAATTGTTGGCCTATGGCTACGACCATGAGAGCGCCAGCTACTCCCGCGACGAATTGGAAGAAGTGCTGCAAAACCTCGCCCGCGACAAATCGGTCGGCGAAATTTCCATATTGGCGCATTCGATGGGCAATTGGGTGACGATCGAGGCCTTGCGCCAGATGGCGATTCGCAACCATGGTCTTCCCGCGAAGATCACAAGCGTCATGCTCGCCGCGCCCGATGTGGATTTCGACGTGTTCCAGCGTCAGATCGCGCAGATTGGTTCGGCTTCGGCCCGCTTCACGATTTTTGTCTCGCGCGACGACCAGGCGTTGGCCGCGTCGCGGCGCGTGTGGGGCGACAAGCCGCGCCTTGGCGCCATCGATCCGGAAACCGCGCCTTATAAACAGGATCTTCACGCCGACCGCGTCCTCGTCGAGGATCTCACCGGCGTGAGTTCGGACGATCCGCTCAATCACGGCACGTTCGCGCAAGCCCCGGAAGTCGTTCGTTTGATCGGTCGGCGCCTCGCCGGCGGCCAGGCGCTTACCGACGGAGGCTCCGGCGTCGGCGACAAGTTTGGACAGATCGCCGTCGGCGCGGCGGGCGCCGTGGGCTCGGCGGCGGGCGTCGCGATCTCCGCGCCCTTCGCGGTCATCGACCCGCGCACGCGCGAAAACCTCGGCGAAAACTTCGAGCATGTCGGATCGAATTTTGGCGACGCGCTTGGCGCGGGCGGAGCGGTTTTCGGAGGTCGCTGATGATGGACGCCGCCGTAGTCTCGCGCCCCTTGGCGGCGCTGCTCGCCCTCGCGCCAGTCGTTCTCGCCGCCGCGCTCGGCAATGCGGCGACAATGCCCAATCTCGCCGGTTGGTATGCAAACCTCATCAAACCGGCGCTGAATCCGCCCAATTGGGTGTTCGGTCCCGTCTGGACGGCGCTTTACCTGCTGATCGCCTGTGCATTTTACCGCATCTTGCGCTCCAAGCCGTCGACCGCGCGCCGGCGCGCGATTTCGATCTTCCTTTTTCAGATGGCGCTGAACTGCGCCTGGTCCTTCGCTTTTTTCGCCGCGCATAGCCCCATGCTTGCGGTGATGGTCATCGTGGCGATGGAGGCGGCCATCGTCGCCGCCATTGTTCTTTTTCGCCGGATCGACAAAACAGCGGCGCGCTTGCTTTGGCCGTACGCCGCCTGGGTCGCCTTCGCGGCCTATCTCAACGCGGCGGTCTGGCGATTGAATTAGGTTTTTCGCGACATATCGCGAAATTCAGGGCGAGCGAGTAGCTCAATAAATCGGATGGCGCCGGCATAGCTCGCGAACCTCGTCGCGAATCGCCAAAATCATCGGCGCGTCGTTCGGACTTCGCAGGACTTGATCGATCCAGCGCCCGATCGACTGAAATTCGCCGACGCCCAATCCGCGCGTTGTCCCGGCGTTGCTGGAAAGGCGTAGCCCGGAGGGGCTTTCGGGCGGGCGCCTATCGAACGGGAGAAGATTCTTGTTCACGGCGAGGCCCGCGCGCTCCAAGGCCGCCGCCGCCACGTCGCCGGTTACGCCTCTGGAGGCGAGGTCGACCAGCATCAGGCCCGTGTCGGTTCCGCCCGTGACGATGCGGAGCCCGGCGGCGGCGAGCGCGTTCGAGAGCGCCCGGGCGTTGTCGAGGACCGCCTGATTGTAATTTTGAAACTCCGGACGAAGCGCCTCGCCAAGGCAGGCCGCCTTGCCAGCCACGCCGTGCAGCATCACCGAGCCCTGGACGCCGGGAAATATGCCGGCGTTTATTTTTTTGGTCAGTCCGTCGTCGTTCCAAAGCACGAGCCCGCCACGAGCGCCGCGCAGGGATTTATAGGTCGTCGTGGTCACGACCTCGGCGTGCGGGAAAGGATTGGGATAGAGCCCCGCGGCGACCAGACCGGCGAAATGAGCCATGTCGACCATGAAACGAGCGCCCACCTCGTCGGCGATGGCGCGCAAGCCGGCAAAGTCGATCGCGCGGGGATAGGCCGATCCTCCGGCGACGATTAGCCTTGGCCCGTGCTGGAGAGCCAGATCGCGAACCTCGTCGAGATCGATGCGCTCGGTCTTTCGGTTAACGCCGTAGGACGCGATCTTATAGTCGCGGCCCGTCAGCGTCGCGGGATGGCCGTGGCTAATGTGGCCCCCGGCTGCGACATCCATGGAAAGAATCGCATCGCCGAGTTTCAGCAGGCCGAGGAAAACGCCGGCGTTGGCGTTCGATCCCGAATGCGGTTGCGCGTTGGCGAAGCGGCAGCCAAAGAGCCGCCGCGCGCGATCGATCGCCAGCGCTTCGATCGCGTCCGCGAATTCCGCGCCGCCGTAATAGCGGCCATAAGGCGGACCTTCGACGGTTTTATTGGTCAATACGGAGCCCTGGGCTTCCAGCACCAGGCGCGAAACGATGTTTTCGGAAGCGATCAGCTCGATCCCGTCTTGCTGCCGGCGCAGCTCGCCACGAACGGCCCCGGCGAGTTCGGGATCGCCTTCGAGGCCGGACGTGAAATATCCGTCGTGCAGCAACGACATCAGTAGTCCTCCTCGGCCTGATCCTTGATAATCCCAATGAGCGGCGAGCTCTATTCGGCTCTGACCGAATGGGCGGCGCGAACCTGCGCGGCCCACCCAGGATCGCGTCGCGAACATCGTTTTAGTGCACGCCGCCGCTGACGACGCATCTGGACGGCGAAAGTGAATAACAGAATCAACTATCGCGCCAGGGGCTCGAACCGCGAATCTCGGTTTGACGGTCGTCGGACGGCCGCCCGCGCGGGATATTGTGAATCCGTCCAAGGAGAAGCGGCCGATGGCGCCGAGCCTCATGGCAGCGCCCGGTCTTCGACCAATCGACGGGCAACCTTCATCGATCCTTCCGCCGTTAGATGACCGGCGTCAAATTGTAAGGGTATGTCGCCTTCGGCGAAGGTCTCGCACGGTCCGTGACCGCATACGGCGTCGTAAATTGAAACATATCTGGCGCCCTTCGCGGTGACGAGGCCGCGCAAGCGCCTGTCCCGCTCCAGCACGCCGGCGGTCCTTCGAGAATCGGCGAAATGGGCGTCGCCCTGGCGTAGACCGTCAACGAGCAAGCGAGGGAGCGGGCGATCGTATTCCACGATGGGGCCCATCACCACGACCTTCAATCCTCGATCGATGAGCCGATCGATCGTATTGGATAGCGCCGGCAAGTCCTCTTCCTTCCATGAGGCGGAGAGGAGCACTTCGTCCACGCGTTCCCGCGCGAGGTAATCGTCGAAAACGTAATGCATCAGCTTGCCGCAAGCGCGCGTATCGGACCACGAATATTCGCGCATCACCGGGCGGCACATCGTTGCGCTCGCCTGCATCACATTCACGTCGGGCAGGGAGCGCTGCAGTCCCAACCACAGGTGCGCGGCGTGACTGTCGCCGACAAGGAGATAGTTCTTTTTGTCGGCGACTTTTGCGAGACAGATTCCCGCGTTGAAAGTCTGGCGATTTGTCGAGAGGTAGCAGCGCCCGGCGCGAAAAGCGACGCCGGGATCATAGCCAAGGTAGGATGCGATGGCGTTCACGCGATGGGGGAAGCGGTATTGCGCGCCGTCCAGGCCGAGCGCCGCGCATGTGAAAAAAATGACGGCTCCGATCGAGGCGAACGCGCCTCCAAAAACGCGAGCGTGAGATGTATTTGGCGTCCATCGACGAAATGGAGTTTCGATAAATCGCCAGGAGAGATAGGCGGTCAGAATGGACGCCGCGATCAGGCCGACCTTGGTTTCGATGCTGTCCGACCGCTCGAAAAGAAAGCTGTCGGAGTTCTGGAAGACGATGAACAGCCAGTGCCAAAGATACAGTGAATATGAAATCTTGCCCACGAACACGAGCAGCCTGCTGGATAGGGCGCGTCCGACGAGCGACAATCCGGTTTCGCCGGACGCGATGATCAGCGCCGCTCCAAGACAGGCGAGAGTCGTCATCGTTGGCAGGGGAGTCGACGATGAAAGCCCGATCATGGTCGCGAGCACGAGGACGACGCCGAATAAACCCGCGAGATTTTTGCGCCGGGGCGTGGACAGTCTTGGAAAGGATTTCAACGACAGCAGCGCGCCGAGCAAAAGCTCCCAGGCGCGGAATGGCGTCAAGTAAAAGGCGAAGGTCGGGTTGCGCGTTTGGATGAGCAGCATCCCAATGTACGAGAGCGCGGCGCAGACGGCGAGCGCCGTCGCGACATGCGACTTGAGGAATCGATAGGCCAAGAACATCAGCAACGGGAAAATCACGTAGAATTGCTCTTCGACGCCGAGCGACCAAGTGTGCAGCAATGGCTTGGTCTCGGCGGGCGCGTCGAAATAGCCAGTCGTTTGGGAAAAATAAATATTCGATACCGATAGAGCGGCGGAGAGCACGCTCTTCGAATAATCCGTCAATTCCACAGGCAGAAGATAATGGTAGGACAGCGCGCTCGCGACTAGGAACATCCCAAATAACGCCGGAAAAATGCGTATCACGCGGCGTTTATAGAACCGTGGCAATGAAAAGCAGCCCCGCTCAATATCGGCGGCGATCACTCCGCAGATCAGATAGCCGGAAATGACAAAAAATATATCGACGCCGACAAAACCTCCGGCAAAACCGGGAAAACCGGCGTGAAAGGCTACAACCGGAACTACGGCGAGGGCGCGTAGCCCGTCTATATCGGAGCGATATTTCATCGACGACTCCGTTCGCGATCGACAAGCGATCGATACGCGTGTTTCGAAATTAGACAGCTTGCCGCCGTCGGGAGGGAAGCAGCGAATAGCGTGCCTTGTCTCGCGCGTTTCATAAAACGATGCCGGCGTTGGTTTGTGTCAAGGCGCTTTACTGGCGTGGACCAGAAAATAATTTCAGGAACCGCTCGCGCGCCTTTGGGAATCTTCCGCCCTCAAGGTCATGCGGCGGAACGTCGAAATAGACATGAAACGCGACCGACACGGCGTGACGATGCAGCCACCGGCCCATCTCCTCGACAAAATACGGATTGTCTGGAGCGTCCTTAAGCCCGACTCCCCATTCTCCGACGTTCATCTTCTTGCCGTGGAGAGCAGCGAAGCTTTCAAGCCAACGCAAACCAAACGGTCCTTCCAACACGTCACGCTTCCAGCGCGCGACGGGCTCCGCGTCTGTTGGCGCGTCGTAGACGTCGAGACCGACCGTATCCACAACGTCGTCGCCCGGATAGGCGAGATCGGGCGAACTGTTTTGACGTCCGACGCCTGGGCACCACGCGAAGCTGAAATGCGCCGAGGCCTTCCGGAATATCTGAGCGACACGCCGGTACGATGCAATATAATCAGGCTCGACGCCACTCGCCGCCCATGCGAACCAGTCTCCGTTCATCTCCCAGCCGATGCGTATGATAGCATCTGGCTGCGAGGCGGCGATGGAAAGCGCCGCGATTTCAAATTCAGCGTCATGGAGGCCGGCAGCCACCTCCTTCAGAGGCGTGCCTTTCATTGTTAGTGGGACAGACCAGATGAGTTTGCGCGACGGATTTCTTTGCGCCCAATAGTTTGGAGCCCACTTAAGCGAGGTCATTTCCGCCCAAGTCACATTGCCATAAAAGTCGAGAGCAAGGAGAGAGGACGGCGGGAGGTTCAGCCATTTTTCGCGTATTCGCAAGGACGCTTCGCGACCGCCAAGATCGGCGCCGTCGGCGGCCTGCGCCCATGGAACGAACATGCCCATCCGCGCGTCGTTTGGCGCGGAGGCGGCGTTCGCGGGGCAATCAGATAGTAACGCCATGAGACACAGCCCGCTCACAAGACTCCCTGCCGCCGTTGGTCGTCCCAATCTCACGGCGAAACCCCGCCAAGGCGCCAACGCGCGAGCAGGAATCCTCGCAGACCGGCGCGAAGCCCGCCAATGTCGAGCAACCAGGCGGCGGCCGTGTAAGCCACAATTCCAGCCGGGATCTGCGCCAACAGGAGGGTGGGCCCCTGGTCCAACGCGCTTGTCGCGAGAACACGCACGACAAGCGCCATGGCGCCGACCGCGACGACGACCCGTAGAATTCGGTCGAGAGGGAAGGGCATCGTGAACGCGGAACGGCTCAGAACGAGCGACCCGAAGAATCCGAACGCCTCCGTGCCGAGGCGTCCCCATACGGCCCCCATGACGCCGAAGCGCGGAATCAGCAATGCGGAGACGATCACATTGAACAGGAGAATCGATCCGCTGTTGATCAGATAAAATGCGTTACGCTTCGACAGAAGAAAGCTTGTGTGCATGTATTGCTGATTCAATATCTGGAACACCACGCCGATGGCGAGATAGGGCATCGCTTCATACGCGGTTCGCCGGAAATCCGGCCCGAGCGCGAAATCGGCGATTTGCCCCGAGACCAGCGCGTATCCGACGCAAGCGGGCAAGCAAATCGCAAGAAGGATTCCGAGGCATTTTTCGAGATGACAACGCGCGGCTTCGGCGCCGCGCGTCGCGAATATCTGAACCGTCATGGGAACGAAGGCGGAGGAGACGCTGACCGCCGGGATGATCAACGCCTGACGCACGAGATCGAAGCTCGCGCCAAAGTCTCCGGCGGCGGCGCCGCCCGAAAGATTGGCGAGCAGGAAGCGATCCGTCACGCCCGCGAGCGCCAACAGCGATAGAGAAAGCGTGAGCGGCGCACCGGTTTTGGCCATGACCAGTAGCTCGCGAGCCTCGAACCGCGGCTTCGAACTCCCCCACGCCCGGCGCCAAAAGCTGAGGGTTGAAAGGAAATAGGCGATCGACGACGATGCAAGCAAAATGGCGCCGGTGCTTCCAAAAAAAGCGCCGCCAATTCCCAGCACCGATACGAGGATCGTGCGCGCGACCGTTCCGCGCATGTAGGCGGTCGCGTTCTGCTTTGCCCGAAGCATTTCCTGACTCGTGTCGAACAGAACGATTGTCAGACCAAGTAAGACGGCGCTCGCGGCGACCGCTGGCCGCAGATTGGCGAGTCGCGCGG
>WSSedB1CaDRAFT_10000872_pt1 | contig 12267 bp, 9 predicted proteins | sample WetSurSB1Cattail_FD_9460 | JGI IMG/M metagenome (IMG submission 9460)
ATTACGATTAGCTTAATTCGCTATAATTCCTGTGATTCCTCTTTATTTTAAAAAATTTTATTTAAAATACCTGCTTTTTTTTAAAAACAGGACAAAAGCAGGAGAGATTACGTTACATCTGCCTTTTTGCTGCGTTCCAAAAGGAGTCAAGTTCCTCTAATGTAAATGCACTCCAATCTTTTTTTTGTTTTTTTACTTGCTCTTCCACGTAAAAAAACCGGTTTTTGAATTTATTGTTTGCCCGATTAAGTGCAACCTCTGCATCCACTTTCATAAATCTCGAAAGATTCACTACAGAAAAGAGTACATCACCCAGTTCTTCTTCTATATGTTCTCTGTCCTGTTGCTCTGACGCTTCCCAAAGCTCATCGATTTCCTCCGCGAGCTTTTCCCAGACAGGACCCACCTTATCCCAGTCAAAACCAACCTGCGCTGCCTTGTGCTGCAGCTTATAAGCCTGCATAAGCGATGGCAGGTCCTTCGGTACACCATCAAGCACAGATGTCCGCTCCAGCTTTTCCTGTTTCTTTATCGCGTCCCAGTTGAGCATGACCTCACCTGCATCCAGTACGGATACATCACCAAATACATGCGGATGGCGGCGGATTAATTTTTCCGTGATTCCATCAATAACATTCTGCATAGAAAAACCCCCGGTTTCCTCCGCCATACGTGCATGGAATACAATCTGCAATAAGAGATCACCAAGCTCTTCACAAAGCAAATCACTATCTTCAAGATCAATAGCTTCAATAACCTCATAGACCTCCTCAATAAGATTGCGGCGCAAACTTTTATGTGTTTGAATGACATCCCATGGGCACCCCCCCTGTGAGCGCAAAGTATGCATAGTTTCTATAAGCGGTTCCAGCATGAACCGTGTTTCCTTTTTCTGTGGCGGCACATAGAGACTCGTCAGATGATCAATATGCGGCTGACGATCAATTTTATAAAGCGGTACCTGCCGAATTTCTTCATCCGGTAAACCAAGATTACGTACAAAGGTCACTTCATAGTCATCCGGATAAGATTCCATAAGACTCAGTTTCGTATCTGAAGCCACCTGCTCATTATATACCTGTGTAATGACAAGTCCGGTTGGCATGTCCATAGGCAAATTATCGAAATCAACCGCATCAATAATCGTAAGTCCATCAATTGGATCAATGCCAAGCCGAACATACAGCACCTCAACAAAACTCATCCCAGGAAGTATTGTAAGCGATATATTCTCTTTTCGGGCAAGATCACGAAGAATCACAACCGTGCGCTCTGCAACAAGTGGGCTGCCCGGAACTGCATAGACGATGTCCCCGCCAGCTTTGGCCTGCTCAATAACATCACAGGCAATTGAGTTGTACACTTCTTCAAAGGTCAATTTATCTTCATATGTATTATCATAAGAAATAAACTTTATGCCATGCTCTCTTAGTTTTTCCACCGTTGGATGCTCTGCTGTACGTAAAATCAGAATTGTTGTACTTTTTATTTTTTCCCAGCTTTCAAGTGTAATAAGTCCAAAGGCCCCCGGCCCTAATCCTACAATTGTTATGCTGCCCAAAAAATCATCCCTCCCTTAAAATTTTATTTTTCACGATTTTCTTTTGCACTTCAGGCTTTTCACCAGCAAGCATCATAAGTAAACGTGTAATATAGTTCAATATGTTTTTTTTGTGCTGCGGGGCTAACTGAATACGCATAAGCTGCGCCACTCCCGGCAGAAACCGGACAGCTGCACCAAGAGTTTCTTTGATCGTTAGCAGATTCTCAACAGCAAACTGTGGCTTCGGTATAAAAGTAATTTCCAATAAGAGCGGTTTTTCAATAATTGATTTAATTCCAAGATCACGTGCATAGTTCTTGATGCGGACAATCTGCAGCAGATTCATCACCGCTGGCAGTGGATCGCCAAAACGATCAATAAGCTCATCAAGCAGTGAACTTAACTGTTCCTGATTACGAATCGCTGCAATGCGCTGGTATATCTCAATTTTATGCATTGCATCGCTAATATATGCACCATCAAGGTAAGCCTCAACATGTACTTCAATAACAGGCTCAACTTTTTCTTCAACCGTCTCTCCTGTCTTAAGTGCCTGTACAGCCTCCTCCAAAAGATGACAATACATCTCAAACCCAACACTCGCAATATGTCCATGCTGCTGAGAACCAAGAATATTACCAGCGCCACGAATCTCAAGATCACGCATAGCAATTTTAAAGCCTGCTCCTAACTCGGCAAACTCTTTGATCGCCTGCAAGCGCTTCTCTGCGGTTTCGGTAAGCACCTTATCTGCCTGATAAACGAAATACGCAAAAGCCATATGATTCGAACGACCAACACGTCCACGCATCTGATAAAGCTGTGACAGCCCAAAGCAATCCGCATTGTAGATAATCATTGTATTCGCATTTGCCACGTCAAGCCCATTTTCAACAATGCTTGTTGCCAAAAGAATATCATACTTTCCCCCATAGAAATCTACCATAACTCTCTCAAGAATTTCCTCCGGCATCTGCCCATGAGCAGTCTGAATACGTGCCCCCGGGACAAGTGCCTCGAGTTTTATACGCATCTTATCAATGGTTTCCACACGATTATAAACAAAATAAACCTGTCCGCCACGCTTCATCTCACGCCGAATCGCATCATGAATAATTGCATCATTGTTCTCCACAACATACGTCTGTACTGGAAAACGTTCTGCTGGCGGTGTCTCTATAATACTCATATCACGTGCCCCTACAAGTGACATGTGAAGCGTCCGCGGAATCGGTGTCGCGCTTAGCGTAAGCACATCGATCGACTTGCTTATACTCTTAATTTTTTCCTTCTGCTTCACACCAAAGCGTTGTTCCTCATCAACAATGAGCAATCCAAGATTATTAAACTCAACACGTTTCTGATTGAGTATCGTATGTGTGCCAATAAGGATATCCACCCGGCCTGCCTTCACTTTTTCCAGCGTTTCTTTCTGTTCCTTCGGCGTACGAAAGCGACATACAACATCAATATTCGGCCCAAACTCAGCAAAGCGGTTCGTAAACGTCTGAAAATGCTGCTGTGCCAGTACCGTTGTCGGTACAAGCACAGCAACTTGCTTTCCGCTCATAACCGCCTTAAAAGCAACACGAATCGCTACCTCTGTCTTGCCAAAACCAACATCGCCGCAAAGCAGGCGATCCATTGGCAATTCTTTTTCCATATCTTCTTTAATTTCTTGTACTGCCGTGAGCTGATCCGGGGTTTCCTCATAAGGAAAGGCATCTTCGAACTCCCGCTGCCAGGGAGTATCCGAGGAAAACGCAAAACCATGTGCTTCCTTACGCTCTGCATAAAGACGAATAAGTTCTTTAGCGATATCTTCTACCGACTTTTTCGCCTTTGTCTTCGCCTTTATCCACTCTGTACCACCCATGCGGTGCAGATGTGGTACGTCACCTTCCGAGCCAATATACTTCTGCAGAAGCTGCACTTGATCCGTTGGCACAAAAAGCTTATCATCTCCACCATACTTGATGTGGAGATAATCTTTATGCACACCGCCAACATCAAGTGTTTCTACTCCCAGATATTTCCCAATCCCGTGATTTACATGAACGACATAATCGCCCACATTGATCTCACGGAAATGCGAAATATTTTCTCCCCGCTCCTTATGTGATAAGAGTTTCTTTTTCTGTCGGCCAAAAATATCTTTTTCTGCAATAACAACAAGCTTTGCTCCGGGTAACTCAAAACCATTCAAAATTGTTCCCTTTTGAATCGTCACCAGCCCCTCTTTTAAGCTTGAAGCAATCTCTTCATAAGCAGACGGCAGTTTATAACGAGCAAATATTTCCCGCATGGAAGACCCTTTCTGCTTGTCTCCCATAAGAACAAGCATTCGTTCCTTCCGTTCCAGCCATCCCCTTGTTTCCCCGGCCAAAATATCCATCTGCTTCTGAAATGGCGCAACTGCTTTTACAACTACACTCAGAAGCTCATCTGGCTCTGCATTATGTATTTTCTGCAGCATAAGCGATGTATAAACTACATTATTTTCCCGTGCTGCAGCAACAATATCTTCCCAACCAAAAATTTGCTTTTTAATTTCCGGATTTTCCTTGACAAGCGTGATGATTTTTTCTCTGACCCGCATTGGCTCATCAAAAATAATTGTAGCCTTTCCCTCAAGATACGAAAGAAACATCGCCGGTTTTCCCTGCATATCCGTCTGTGCCAAAGGAAGAATCGAAACTGATCCTATATTTGCAATCGACCGCTGTGTGTTCAGATCAAACTCACGCAATGAATCCACTTCATTATCGAAAAACTCAATTCTTATTGGCAAAAGCGAATTGATAGGAAATATATCAACGATCCCCCCCCGTGCACTGAACTGTCCCATCCCTTCAACTTGTTCTGTCCGTTCGTATCCCAGTTGTATAAGTCGTTTCAACATACTTGATCGTTCAATGACCTGTCCCAGCTTCAGATGCAGGCTCGATCGCTCGAACTCTTGTCGTGAAATCCCCTTCTGCACAGCCGCCGGAACATTAACAAGTACGATAACTCGTTCCTTACGCATAAGTCTTCCCATAACGTCCATTCTTTTGGCAGCCAGCTCTACACTCTTCGCTGCTGCTGAAAAAGTCACCAAGGGAACTTCTGGCAGCTCAACTATAGGAACTCCCGTCAAAAGTGCTGCCAGATCTGCCCGCCATTCTTCCAAAGCCTCTCTCGTATGTGTAATAACGACCGTCGTTCGCGGATACTTGTCACAGCACGTTGCAAAAACCACATGCTTTTGCGATCCCGCCAAACCATAGACAAGACTCTGCCCCTTCTCTTTATTAAAACAGCTACAAACCTTTTCTATTGTCTTATCTTGCAGCATCGCTGTAAAAAGCGCTTTCATTCCCTCACCTGTCCAATCACACCAAAAGGGGCCTATTGTCGAGAGCATACACGCTCGCAATAGCCCCTGCATATTTTAAAATCGTAGTTTTATTATAGCTTTACCAGCAAATCCCGTCAAGCAAACAAAAATAAAACCACAGCCGTTTACATACTGTGGTCCATAATATTTTAATGTTTCCTCAAAATCCCCGGAACAATAAGATCAATGTATGGCAAACGATTAATTTTCTCCAAATCACATTCACCCTGCCGGAAGAACATAATAACTACCACAACGGCAGCACTCAAGCAAAATTTCCTGACCCCGAATATCTGCTGCAATATCTTTGCTGCCGCATGGACACGTTAAATCCCCCCGTGCCGCAATATCATGCACCCGATTAAATGCCTCCAGCAGAATTTGCTGTTTTTCAATCGGATTCTTTCTGTTATCCGGATGAATCGCCTCAAATTCCAAACGGTTAAATTCCAGCAGCTCTTCGATTCTCTTCCGCCTCCCAAGATATCCCAACTCAAAATGATCCCTGCCACAATAAATCTTCTCAAGCTGCAGCCGTCGCAGCACCCTGAATCGATATATCGCTTTATGCACAGAATTACAAACTACACACGGCACTTGAATCTCCAAACGTTTCGCATCCACACGTACCAACACTGCCTGCTCATGACCACAACTGCATCGTAAAGGAATCCTTTTTTTCCCTGAAAAATAAGGGATATCATGAATGTGAATCTTCCCGCAACGCTGACAATAGAAGGCAACCGAACAGACCACTTGAACAATCACCATTATCCCCCCTTGTTTTCCTTTCTTATTCATTATTTCATCATTTCGCCATATACAAATAAAATCCTGCAAAAAACAAAAAACAATCCATAAAATAATAAAAATATACTGGTAAAACAGCCTATACGGCATAGGTCTTTTGTTTTATCTGGTATTCCTTATTCAATTACATTGTCTTTCCACTTTTTATTCCTTTCTAGCAGCCATCCTTTTCTTGTTTTATAGTACGCTGCCGCTACACCATCAAATCTTTAAAACTCTGCATGTCTTAAAATTTTTTTGAGAATTTTTTAAACAAAAAGCCGTTGCACTTTCATGCAACGGCCCGTTTCGTTCTTATTTCATTTGCAATGCTGCTTTAACAAACCCTATAAATAAAGGATGCGGATTATTTGGACGTGACTTAAGCTCCGGATGGAACTGTGAACCGACAAACCAAGGATGATCCTTTACCTCAATGACTTCAACAAGGCTGTTGTCCGGCAATGTCCCTGCAACAACAAGGCCTTCCTTCGTAAGTTGTTCACGATAAGCATTATTGAACTCAAACCGATGACGGTGACGTTCATGAATAAGTTCTTCACCATAAGCTTCTCTCGTATGCGTGCCCTCAGCAAGCTTACACGGATAAGCACCGAGACGCATTGTCCCGCCTTTTTCTTCAACGTTAACCTGTGAACTCATAAGATCAATGACCGGATGTGTCGTTTCTGCATTAAACTCTGTGCTATTTGCATCTGACATACTACACACATGACGAGCAAACTCAATAACAGCACACTGCATGCCAAGGCAAAGTCCAAAAAACGGAATTTTATTTTCACGTGCATACTGAATCGACTGGATTTTACCCTCAACACCACGATCGCCAAAACCACCTGGAACAAGAATCCCCTTGCAACCAGAAAACACTTCACTAAGGTCGGTCTCCGCTGCCTCGATTTCTTCCGAGTTTACCCAATGAATCTTAACTTCTGTATCATTGGAAATACCCGCATGATGCAGCGCTTCCGTAACAGAAATATATGCATCCGGCAATTCTACATACTTTCCGACAACTGCAACCTTAACTTTTTTTGATAAATGATTGATCTTATAGACCATCTTTTCCCATTCGACCATATTCGCCGGGCTATAGTCCATCTTAAGTTTTTCCAGAACGATCTTATCCAGGCCTTCTTTTTGCATCATAAGAGGTACCTCATAGATCGTTGAGGCTGTACGATTTTCGATAACTGCATTAACATCTACATCACAGAAAAGTGCAATTTTTTCTTTCATCTCTTTGGATATTTCTTTTTCGGCACGACAAACAAGAATATCCGGCTGGATACCGATAGCCCTTAGTTCCTTTACACTATGCTGCGTCGGTTTTGTCTTGAGTTCGCCAGCTGCAGCTATGTACGGTACAAGCGTTACATGAATATAGAGCACGTCATTCTTACCAACTTCTTTTTTCACCTGACGAATTGCTTCCATAAATGGCAGACTCTCAATATCACCAACAGTACCACCTATTTCTGTAATAACGACATCTGCACCATCTGCAGCTGCTACATCATAGACCCTCTCTGCTTAATTTCATTCGTAATATGCGGTATAACTTGTACTGTACTGCCAAGATAGTCCCCTTTACGTTCTTTGTTCAGTACAGACCAATATACTTTACCAGCTGTAATATTAGACCCCTTGGTAAGATTGATGTCAATAAAACGTTCGTAATGACCAAGGTCCAAATCCGTTTCTGCGCCATCATCCGTAACAAACACTTCACCATGCTGATATGGGCTCATCGTTCCCGGATCAATATTGATATACGGGTCAAATTTCTGAATTGTAACCTTGATTCCCCGGCTTTTTAGCAGACGGCCAAGAGATGCCGCTGTAATTCCTTTGCCCAATGAGGAAACGACCCCGCCGGTAACGAATATATACTTTGCCATGTGAATGCCTCCTATAAACTATTCTAAAACATACAAAAACACATGTTCAATATTGTAGCTTCTTTAGCTGGTTAAGTCAATAACTAATTTCATTCTTCTTCCTGGATGCTTTCTAATAACTTTTCGCGGCGGCGCGTCGTTTTGGAAGAAGTTCCTTTTGCCTTTGCCCCCGTCGTATTATGCGAACGCTTCACTTCTGGAGGATTCCACTCCGCAAGTCCCCACATACTTTTACCTGAATAGTGAAACCGACTATCCATATTAATAAGTGTATAAACTTCAGCAATAGCTGCTGACAATGACTGTACTGGCTTATGTTTCTTCTCGATGACCTCCATAACAAGATCCTTATAGTACATTGCTTCTCCTGCTTTTAATAAAATATGATATGCCACATCTACTTCCGTGCTGTTTAAAAAATCCAAGTTAAAAACTCCCCTCAATTTATCTTACTGTTTCTGCCTTTTTACATTTTTTCCGGTGCCGACACTCCTATGATTCCTAGTGCATGACGGATGACGTTTGCCGTTGCCTTGACAAGTGCAAGTCTCGCCTGTGCAAGATCTTTGTCAACACCCATGATACGGCACTTATTATAAAAGCTATGAAAATCGCCCGCAAGTTCGTATGCATAACGTGCAATACGCTGTGGTGCACGATCCGCAGCCGCATGATCGATTTCTTCGGGATAGTCCCCCATTTTCTTTATAAGCGCAATTTCTGTTTCATCTGTAAGTAATGTAAGCTTTGGTTCAATAGCCTGCGGAAGCTTATTTTCTTCTGCCTGGCGGAAAATACTGCAAATGCGTGCATGTGCATACTGAATATAATAGACTGGATTTTCATTTGACCTTGCCTTGGCGAGATCAAGATCAAAATCCAGTTGACTATCAAGTGAACGCATAATAAAGAAAAACCTCGCTGCATCAGTGCCAACTTCTTCGATAAGTTCAGCAAGCGTTACGCTCTGTCCTGTACGCTTTGACATCTTTACAAGCTCACCACCACGATAGAGGCTAACCATTTGCAAAAGAAGCACTTCCAGATTATCCGGATTATAGCCATAAGCCTGCATAGCGGCCTTTACACGGCAGACATAGCCGTGATGATCAGCCCCCCAAATATTAATGAGTGTACCAAAGCCGCGTTCAAACTTGTTACGATGATAGGCAATATCAGCTGCAAGATATGTCGGTACACCATTATCACGAATAACGACACGGTCTTTATCATCACCATAAGCCGTCGATTTCAGCCAAAAAGCACCATCTTTTTCGTATATATTTCCATTTTCTTTCAGAACAGCACAAGCTTCTTTTATGGCTTCCGGATGAAGTGTTCGTTCACTGAACCATACATCATAATCAACATTAAATGCTGCAAGATCCTCCTTAAGCGCTGCAAGCTTCTCTCTAAGTGCACGCTCCTTAAATATACCAAGGCGTTCTTCTTCCGACATTTCAAGATATGCAGCACCATCTTTTTTGATGATGCGTTTTGCTGTATCAATAATATCTTCCCCATGATAGCCATTTTCCGGAAACTCAGCCGTTTTACCGAGAAGTTCAAGATAACGTGCATTGACTGAAGCCGCCAGATTGTCGATCTGATTGCCAGCATCATTAATATAGTACTCACTCGATACATCATAGCCCGCTGCACGCAAAAGATTTACCAGTGCACTACCTGCTGCTGCACCACGGCCATGACCGACATGAAGCGGCCCCGTAGGATTTGCACTTACATATTCAACCTGAATTTTCGGTGCATCTTTCTTCAGCAGATTGCCATAATTCTTACCGGCCTTAATGATTACAGCAAGTCCGTCATAAATAACATTTACTTTCAAATAAAAATTAATAAAGCCCGGGCCGGCAATTTCTGCTTTTTCCAGCCAAGGTTCTTTTATTCTTTCCACAAGTACCTCTGCAATCTTACGTGGATTCATATGAAAAGCCCGCGCTGACTGCATAGCAAAATTCGTAGCAAAATCTCCAAATTCCTTTTGCGGCGGTACTTCCAAAACAATTTTTGGTAAAACTTCACCCTTAAAAACTCCGTCTGCGATTGCCTGTTCTGCGGCTTTCACTATCGCAGCCGTCAATACTTCTTTAATATCCAAAAAAGCAGCCTCCTAAAATCAATTCAACTTATTATTTTCCGTGCCAGCAGCACAGATCTCAATATGCAGTTTATTATCACTTTGCCATGTACCATTGACCGACATTGCATAAACAATATCAATATTCCCTGAAACACTGCCATAGGCAATATCAATTTCCTTGGTCCTTACAGACAGATCAAGATTTCCATACGGTGTCCTGTACACACTTGTACTTTCTTGATGCTTGGCAAAGTACTGTTCCTGTATAACTTCACCTCGGCGCAAAAGTGTTATTGAATCCTCCGCTACTTTCAGTAATGTTGAAGACCCCTTTTCCTTGCCAAGATCCGGATCATCATAAAGAATATAATGCTTGCCGCTCCGGTAATAGTGCCTGCCTTCTGCCATCATCTTTATACTATTTTCTTCTCCCGCAGCGTCCATTTGCGACCCCACGACCTTCACAATTACTTTATTCATTTTAGGTCTCCTTAAAAATGCACTATAGACTATTATATCGTAATGAATCATTATTGCCAACTGAAAGTTTATGTCTTTTTTAACTATTTCAGCATACAACCATCTACTATTTTATTTTTAATAATGAAATAAAAAAACTTCGCTAAAGTTTTTATCTACCTTTAGCGAAGTTTTCTTTTAATTCATTCCTTTATTTTTGCATTGAACTTCTCAATCATTTTTATTGGACGATAACTTTCTTTTGCTTTCCGGAGACCTTCAAGACCCATATCTTCTTCACGATTGATATATTCCATATGTGACCAGTCATTTTCAATGAAAGCCTGATTAATTGCCGGGTAAGCACCACGAACGTCCGGGGCTGCTTTTTCTACATGGATGACAGCCGTATCCTCATTTAATTGTTCCCCAAAGGTGAACGCAGCGATACGCTTACCAATAAGAATCGCACCACCTTTTAGACCCAGCTCATCAAAGTTATTAAGTACCTCAATAATTGCATCGCGCTCCGTCTCAATAAAAGGATCGTCTGGCGTTTCCTGACTATGCTGCTTGTACCATCCATTGATATTGATTTTGCATTGTGTAATAATATCAGATGTAATTGGCACATACTGCGCCTCCGGATAGTTCTTATGAAAGCTGTTTAAATGATTTTTTTTCGAATGGAATCTTCGCCCAGCCAGCTTTATAAGATCTTCACTGCGATAAACATAATCAAAATTATCCCGGTCCTCACAAATCTCAAAATCTGCATCTTCGTAATCTTCAAGTGCTTTAGCCATGCGCTTCTCTATACCGGAAATGTAAAACGGCTGATTGATTTTCTTAAAATACGTCAGCCACTTACTAATAGCCTCCGGCAGCTTCATTTCATCACAAAATGGCTGCATAGCAAATTCCTTGCCTTCCCAATTTGCCTTCATATAAAGGACATCATCTTCCATCGCCCACATAATATGATACGGATTCCGCCACATGAATAAATTCGTAAAGTTAAAATGCGAATTCTCATAGTATCTATCTTTAAAAAACAGATCAAGAATTTTTTTATCTTCTTTTTTTAACACCTTGAACTTAATGATAATCACTCCCTTACCTGCAATCTTCGTTAATTCGTTAACCGCTTCTTCATTATAGCAATATTGTCAAGCAAGAGCAATAATTCTTACCGTATTTGTCGGGATTGCAAATTTTCACACTTCTTATCATGTGTTTTTCATACATCTATACTAGACTATAACTATACTAAAAAAAGAAAGGACGTAATAATATGTCTAATCTGATTACGCAGTACAAGAAGAATTTCGCTTCTTATAAAACCATTACCTCGCAGTTCAAAGCCATGTTATCCTTCCTTCTGAAAAAACAGGCTTTACATATCCATTCAGTCAATGGTCGAACAAAAAACAAGATAAGCTTAGAAAACAAACTCATTAAAAACAATTTTAAATATCAGAAACTTGACGACATTACCGATCTTTGTGGTATCCGTATTATTACATACTACGATGACGAAGTCGACAAAGCAGCTACCTTCATACGGCAGCATTTTTCTATCGACGAAGAAAATTCGATTGACAAGCGCGCGAACCTTGCCCCGAATCAGTTTGGTTACACCTCCGTTCATCTTATCGTTAATCTTCCCGTCGACGAATCCGGTATATGCGCGGGTACACCCGCACGAATCTGCAAAGTTGAGATTCAGATTCGCTCAATTTTACAGCATGCCTGGGCAGAAATCGAACATGACCTTGAATACAAAAATCCTGCCGGGACCACGGATGAAAGACGCCGTCGTTTTTGTCGGTTAGCCAGCGTCCTTGAGGGTGCTGACTGTGAATTCCGTGACATTCGAAACTCTGTCGAAAAAACATCTGCCATTCCTGCAACTTATTATGCATCACAATTGCAGGAAAAAGTCATCACCCCACAAAAACAGAGCAAACTGTATTCTTTCCTGCTTAGTATTCCAAACTATGGCTGGGCAGCCTGTGCATCAATGTTTTTTATGGCTTGCTCTCTTTTTGCCGACTGGTATTTCAATACA
>WSSedB1CaDRAFT_10000873_pt1 | contig 12262 bp, 14 predicted proteins | sample WetSurSB1Cattail_FD_9460 | JGI IMG/M metagenome (IMG submission 9460)
GGGGTGGATACTGAAACCGCTTTTTCACCGTGCGCGCCCACCATATCCATTGGTAACCGGTGCCGGCGGTTATAGTTTTCCAAGCGGCCATGCACTGGGCGGATTTATTTTTAGCGGAGTGTTATTGTATCTGGTCTGGAATACCTGTAAAAATATCTACCTGAAATGGTGCAGCTCCCTTTGCTTCCTGTTATTCGGACTGATGATCGGGTTGAGCAGGATTTACCTTCATGTACACTATGCCACAGATGTAATGGGAAGTCTATTATTAACGCTTGCCTGGTTTTCGTTCATCTGTATTGTATTCCGGTTTATTTATAAACATGAGATGCATGAACGGGAATTGCCTGAGCATGCATCCGGCCCACTGCCGGAGGACTTGGGCCATTATATAAATAAGGGTCTGAAAACCTTTTCAGGCCGGTTATAGTAAGGAAAGTCCTTAGCCGGATCCCGTAAACTTCCGGGTACTCCTCCCCGATGCTCCGATTTGCTTGCCATTCAGATTAAGAAATGTATATTGAAGCATGAAAAAAATAAGCCTTTCTTCAATAGCATTTATTTTTACCCTGGTGGCCTGTTATTCGCCCACTGCCAACATATACCAGTCTGAAAAAACAAAAGGAGTGGACTTCAAAAATTATAAAACCTATGCCTGGCTGCCAACAAGAGATACTGCCTATACCAAGCTGGCAGAAAAACAAAAAGTTGAAGCAGCCCTGGCTGCAGCCGTAATACAACAGCTCAATAAACGCGGAATGGTTATGGATACCCTGAATCCCGACTGTTTATTTACTTATACGCTGGTCCTGAATAAAACGTACCAGGTAGGACAGGCGCCTCCGCCCGTATATGCACCGCAGTCGAATACAGGAGCCATGCCGGGCCAGTACAATATGTACTATTACGTACCTTCTTATGATTATAATTATAATCCTTCCCTGTACCAGGGCAGTATGCAGGTCACTACTTTCCGCGACGGTTCCCTGGTCATTGACATGCTGGACAGAAAGGAAAATAAAATCATCTGGCGAACCAGTGCCCAGGGTAAAGTGGATGAAAAAGAAAGGAAGGGTGTGCGGCCAACTATAAATGAGATTGTTCCGGTCATGTTTAAGAAATTCCCGGTAAACAATAAATAACTGTCAGCAAAACAGGAAGACACCCTGTATCGGTATGACCAGGTTCTATCGGGGAAAAAAACAGACCAGTCCTTTTAGCTTAATTAAGATCATGCAGATCTCACATTAAATGCCACGGGCTTCCATAAGTACGATGAAATCAACGATCAGGAGAACAACTCCCAATACAATCACCGATCTCATATTTAAAAATTTCATACGGACTCATTGAATAAGGGTGGATAAAGATAACCATTGACCGGTATCTGTTTCAGCCCATTGCGTAATTGGATAATATTACCATGTAAACGGTAGGCTTTTTTATATAAGCTACTCAATTATAGTAAGTTATCCAGATATAAATGGGCCGGCTGGTGATCCCGGACCGGTCTGGATCCGTATAGAAAATACAAGGGAATTTATTCCTGATATTGCTGGAACAACCAGAAATTATAAAAATCAGAAAAGTGACTGATTAAACCTGGGCGCCGAGCTGTTTGAGTTTCCTGATCTGCATAAACAAATAAAGTAAGACCACCCAAACGCCCGCAATAATCGTGTAAGCCATCCATTCCAGCCAAAGCGGGGACCAGCCCCTTCTCCCATAAAGAGATCTTTGATTATAGTTCGATACATATTTGGAAACTTTGCCCCAGGGAACCGTTTTTTCCGTGCTGAGATTCCCGTAAGTATCGTTATCCTCCACTTTAGCGATCAGAATCAAATTACCGGCGGTATCCCCCGGAAGTCCGTCCTGCTTAAAATCTGCGCTGATCATTCCCAAAGAATCGGTTGTATAGGTTGGGGCCTCACTTACATTCAAATCACCGTCCAGTCTTTTTATTGCGACTCTCATATCAACACCCTTTACCGGTACCCATACTGTATCTTTCAGTTCATATAAGGTGGCAATGATTTTTTTATCTTCGGCAGTATCAATGCGGATCCGGGCCTTAACAAGGTCTATGCTGGAAGTGACCGCATCGTACAATTTGGATGAATCGGAAACCACCAGGAAACTCTGTTTGGGTGATTTATTCCATTCATCACGGGCCGCAGGCGGTATTAAAATGAATGCCATTCCTTTGTCGTCTGTAGTCGCTTTACCGAGCAGGTTACCCGGGCTAACAGAACTTATATAAAAACTGAGAGACACTCCAGGAACCTGGGTGAATTTCCCGCTGACTTTGGTTTTTGTGTTCGCCTTCAGGTATTGCATCTGGTTATTGTCGTTAAAATAACCCAGGCCCAGGATTAAATTATTTTTTGTTTCCTGGCATATAGCAATACCCGTTAAAAAAGTTGATACCACAATAGTAAGCACGGTGTATTTAAACTTTCTCATGTTTTTCAGTTTCTTCGATCGTTTCTTGTATCGGAATGATGGGGAATATCCTGGCAAAAATGGTTATGATCAGCACCATGCCGGCCAGGGAACCCGCTGCTATGGCCCATTCCTCCCAACTGGGGAAATAGTGACGGTAGGATTCAGGAACATCATGCATCGGTAAAAATGGATGCAGTAAAGTGGGCGTAACGATTAAATATCTTTTGAACCAGGATCCTACGACTACCAATGTACCAGCGATAAAAGCCGGGAAGGGCTTCCTGCCTTTTCTATTGATCAAAATCAGGATGGGTAAAAACATGGAGGTTGAAATGGCAAACCAGAAAACTCCGGAATATTCCCCGGTAAATAGTCCCAGCAGATGATCCGCATCTGTTTTTTTCATTTTAAATGCAGGAACCAGGAATTCATTCACATTAAAATAAAGATAGACCAGGGCAAGCATGACCACGATTTTCCCCATCCGGTCGAAATTGTCAATTGTGATGTATTTTTCCAATTCATAAGCTCTCCGGAACACATACATTGCCACCAATACAGCACCAGCACCGACGAGAAAGGCTCCTGAGATAAAATAAGCGCCAAAGTTCGTGCTGTCCCAGCCCGGGCGATAGGTTGTGGCAAAAAGCCAGGATGTTACTGTGTGAATGGCAAATGCCACCGGTATAATGGTAATGGATAATATATTGATAGACCGGCGGCTGATTTTTTTTTGTTTGGGCGTATTCTTCCAGAAAGATCCCAGGAATGCATACATTTTATTGAAGCGGTTTCCGGCTTCCTTCTTGGCCTGCAGCATGATGTTAAAGTCCGGTAATAACGGAAAATATAAAAGCAAAAGGCTGATAAAGAAATAAGTCGTAATAACGATGACATCCCAGATAATCGGTGACTGGAGCCGGCCGTGCAGGAAAAGGTTATAGAACCTGTCGGGCCGCCCCATATCCACTATGATAATGATAGAGGCGAATGTGATGGCGGAAACGGCAATAATTTCAGCAATCCGGGTCAGGGGAGTACTCCAGTGAACATTCGTCAGCCTGAGTACGGCTGTAATCAGCGAACCTACCAGGCTGATCGCCACAAAGAAAACAAAATTCGAGATATAGATTCCCCAGGAAGCATAATCCCGCATGGAAGTAACAATCAGTCCACTGGATAATTGCCGGATATAGGCAAAGATGCCGATCATGCATATTAGTATTAACACAGCAACCCATATCTTTCCTTTCCACCCAAATTTCTTTGGCAGCAGATCACGGATGATTTTTTGCCTCGCTAAAATTTCCACGGCTTATGATTTAATTTCTTCTTTTTTTTCTTCCTGCTGATCATCCTTGTTTTCAAAAGGGAAATTCCTGTTTACCGGGGGTAAATAATATACGCTGGGTTTTGTTCCCAGGTCTTCCATCAAACGGTAACCCGCCTTGTCCCGGATCAAGTCACTGAACCGGAATGTTTCAGCCCCGTTTGTTACCGTGTCTTCAACCATATCCCCAAAAAAGAATACGCCATTGGGGCAGGCAGAAACACAATGCGGCAGTTCCCCTTTCCGGGTCATATCCGCGCAAAAATCACATTTCCCGACAGTCCCTATTTTCTGCGGAACACTGGTTTCACAGGAATAAGGTTTTTCGGCAATTTCTTTTGGTAATTGCGGAGCTTCCCAGTTAAAAACCCGGGTGGAATAAGGGCAGGCTGCCATGCAGAACCGGCATCCGATGCAGCGGTCGCTATCTATCAGAACGATCCCGTCCTCCCTTTTAAAGGTGGCATCCACCGGGCAGACTTTTACACAGGGAGGCTCATCGCAATGCATGCAGGTAGTGGGTTCCCAGTAGGGTGCCGTATGTTCTGCATCCTGCATGGGATATACTTTGATCCAGTTTTCACCGGGATTCAGATCATGCGCATGGTTGCAGGCCGTCTGGCAGGCTTTCACACTCTTACACCGGGAAAGGTCAATGACCATTACGAATTTCTTCCCCGGGATCCCTATACGGGCTTCCGTGTTGGAAACGGGTGGCAGGTCTGGAACCGGTTTCAGAAATGCTTCATCCACTTCGATCACTTCCCCGTTTACGGAAAGCAGTTTCACCATTTTGCCGGAGGGCCTGATCATGGTGTTGGCCTCATTGTCAAATGGGTTATGCCTGCTGGAACATCCCGTAAGGGTGGCCCCGGCCAGTAAACCGGTTACTATAAAATCCCTGCGGGAGGTGTCGTTGGTATTCATTAAAAAAGAATGAATGGTTAATGCTTTTTGATCCAATCCTGTAATTCCTGATCCGTGATCTTTCCCTGCACGGATTTGATTTTAGAAACATCCACTTCAACCAGCTGCCCGTTTTGGGACAACAGTTTCATTGTTTCCTTCTGTTCAGGAGGAGCACAGGATACGACCGTTTTCTTCCTGGTAAAAATTCCCGCTTTCCAGATGGAAAACAGCGATAAGATCCCGATCCCCGCCAGTAATTTCCTCCTGGATTTTACTTCCCCGGGAACTGTTTCAATTTCTTTCATGTATTATTTTGATAAACTGTTTCAATTTCTTTCATGTATTATTTTGATAAGTATCAGAAGTTGTGCGCGCCTATTTCTTTTTCAGCGTCCGCATGTAGATCACCAGGTCCCAGATATCCTCTGCATCAGGAAGTTTTTTCTTGAAGCTTGGCATATCCTCCCTTCCTTCAGAAACCTTATAAAACATGGAACCATCTGACTGGGACTGAAGGGATGCAGTTGTTAAATCTTCCGGTTGGGTTTTCAACTGGGCTGCTTTCGTTCCGTCTCCCAACCCTGTTTTTCCATGGCAGGAAGAACAATGCTGGCTCCATAAAGCTTTTCCTGCTGAAATAGTTTCAGCGGAAGACTTGTAAGGATTAGGTGTTTTGGCTGCTTTTTCGGGAACAGGCCAGGGTTTTGGTTGCTGACCGACTCTGAAACCTGCTGTAATAAGAAACAATCCTGAAATCGTGATAAGAATAAGAACTTTCATAATTGATCGGTTTGATTTGATGAAATGATTAAATCAATTTCACCAGTAAGTTATTAAAAATTCCAGAGTCTTGAGATAATGAACCCGATTACAAACTGTCCCTTCCTGTAATTATTCTGGTTGTAAACCGTATTGTCTGTCGGCAGGGCGTATCCGTAATTACCCGCAAATATCTGGAAATCATGACCGCTGGTATTCATTTCCAGGCCGAAACTGATGTTGGGCTGCGGGTTATTCATCGGGTTCTGTGTCAATGGCTGATCATAATTCACGATGATGGCCATACCCGGCGTGATCTGATATTTTCCACCTGCGCAAAAAGTCCAGTTATTATTTTCCATTTGTGACTGGATCTTTCCGGCTGAATCATAATAACCTGCCACATTATTGAAATGGGTTATGGCAATCCCAACCTGTACGGATAACTTGTCATTGATTTTCCTGGCAATCAAAATCTGGTTAAAATAGCTGAACCGGTCAGAGGTATTGACGATGTAATTGGCTGTACTCGCCTTCTGCGTATTCATGGCTGCGAGTCCGAAATAGGTTACAGATACAGGCATGGAGCCATCCTTTGTTTGTTTGAGGAGGGCATATTTTGCGTTTCCGTTTACTTCCATATTATAGTTACCAAAGCCGAACCCGAGCTGAAGATCCTTGACCGGAACATAGGTAAGGGAGAACTGCATATTGGCCTGTTCAAATACACCGAAGAAATTTGAAATCCCCTCATTAACGAGTCCAAAATGGTGACCGATAAAAAATCCGAATGTTTTTTTAACCGGCACCATGACCGTCTGATCATCAATCAGGTAATTCCCGCTGAATGTATTTTTTACATAAGATTTGGTCTTTCCTGCCGGCACCGTCGCGGCAGTGGAATCCTGTGCCATCAGGTTGGTTGAAGCAGCAGAGACAACAACCGCCAGCAGCAGGACTTTTTTAAGGAAAGCGGATGAATAGTGAGATAATATATTACGCATTGTAATCGATTTAGTTGTTAAGTGCTCCCTGATATATCCAGTTATAAACTTTTTCATTGATTGCCGGATCCGGACCGCTGCCCAGGGGCATGACGGGAGACAATTTTCCGGTTAACCAACCCATGAGTTCACTGTTCGTCGGATCAAAGGGAACCAGCATGTCTTCGGCTACCAGGGACTGATAAGCGAACCCTTGTGAAAGGTTGGGCGTTTGCCCGCCGCCCACATGACAGCCGGCCTTTGCACAACTGGCAGTGAAGAGCGGTTGTATATCCTTGGAAAAACTGAGGGTCGCCGTATCCGTCGGAATCGTGGTATCTTCAACCACCGTGGTGGTTTTCGTACAACCTGGGATTGCAAACATCCCGATGATTGCCAGGCCCGCGGTGAATGATACTATTTTCTTAAGCATGATTACTAACTTTTTATTAGGAAATGCTGACAATTATTTTTTAAATGTCAAAAGCAGGTTTGGCTGAATACCATGCTGGTTGTTGGACTGATTCCAGATTGCCAGTCCGAACTGCTGGTCCTGCAGGCTGGAGAAATCCACGTCCTGTTTTAATGTATCACCGGTTCTCAGCTTACGTTTGTATTCTATGATCCAGCCCGATCCGGTATAAACTGCGGAACAGGTGATGTCTGCTCTTCCACCCAGCAGGGGTGAAGCAATATAACTGGGGAAACATTTCGGTCCGTCTCCTCCGGTAACCGGATCTCCGGTTCTCTGGTAATCAGTGCCTACAGTGGGATCAATGGTACCCCCGGCATAAGTTAACAGACCGGTAGAATCCACGCCGGTAATTTTAACAGCTTTTCCGCCTGCTAACGTATCTGTAGCGAGGATGTAATAATAATTGGATGCATTAGGAATAATCCACAACGGCACCGATACAGAAGCTCCATTTCCATTTAATTTAAGATTCTGCCTGTTATTGAGAGCCCCCTGCGGAGGTGTTACGGAAGTATAAGTAGGTGCATACGGCCAGGTGGAAGATGCGCCGGAAACGGTGATTCCATCCACATGACGGCCGTTTCCTGATCCGCCTACCAGGTTGGTTACAGTCGGTCCGCCGGCCCAGTCCTGGTATTGGTCATCCATCTGGTTAAAAATGACATCTCTACTCAAGTGTGCCCACCACATATCAATTTTTTCAGATGCCCCGTTCGTATAATGATTACCGCTGGCATTGGCTTTGACAACAGCAGGCGTAACTGAAAAATCAGTATAGGGCGTAAATACATGACAGCTCCCATAACAGGTTTCCGAAATGAATTTGGGGGTCGAGAAATCAATATTCCATAACATGGCCAGTTTATCTTCACCAAAACCATTCCTGGTTATATTACCATTCACATCATATGCGTTGCTGGACGGCTCCTGGGCCCAGAGCTTTTTACCCGGATCAAAATACCAGGTGGATACATACACGCTGTTGGTATTATCAGCGTATTGAACCAGGAAATAGATGTTTGAATCGTCGTACATGGACTGGATGGTCGCAGGATACTCATCACCGATATAACCCGTAAACAGGTTGTTACCCGGATTCGGAACGGTTGGAACTATACTTAGCTTAGCCGCACTGTCCCATATAGATTCCACGCTTCCGTCAATGTTCGGAGCTGTAGGCGTTTTATAAGACACGAGTGTACTGGTACTTACCGGAGGAGGAGGAGTTGGAGTAGGTGTCGTACCTCCAATCACCTGATCGGTCTTGGTGCAGTACATTAAAAAAGTAGAGGAGATAACGAACAGGATAAGAATGGCAAATGTTTTCATAAACAATTATTTTACGTCTGTTTATTTTTGAGAGCGTAAAATTTGTTAATAAAATGCTATTAACTCAGGATAACGATCATGAAACCTTATGATTTTAATCATAACGCAAATGCATATCTCATGAGAAGGGATCTTTCCTTTATTAAAAAATGAGGGGGATAATTGCCGATCTCATCGGGCGCCTGATACCAGGGCATATAATAATATGCTGAATTACAAATACATCGAAATTTCAGCCGAATAAAAAAACGCGGGAATCCAATGAAGGGATAATGGAAAATCCCGATTCCTTTTAAGCTACTGTAACGCTGCGTGATCATTCACCCAGATAAGGATCTTTGATTTTCACAGTCTTGTAGGTAATGTTTGAAAATGTTACTTCGCATCGGTCTCCCGTGGGTGACTGGGCCATAAAACCGACCAGGAATCCTTTTTGTGCGTCAAACTGGAGGTGCCTGACCAGGAACCATTTCATACTATCTGCAGAACAATACAGGGTAACCACGTTGCCCGCCTTGGCCATTTTATAATAGACTTTTTTTGAATTCATCTCCACGGAGTTACAGTCGTCTGAAATATTTTTGGTGACCACACTGACCACCCGGTTCGCACCGGTATAATCTTTTTCAAAACAGAATTTGATCCAGTTTAAACTGTCCTGCCAGATCAGGATCGCACCGCCATCCCACTTGCTGGCGAATGCATGTTCTACAGAGGTAGTCAGCACAAAGTCCTCGTCCCCTTCAAACAGAAGTTTGGGCGCATTATCTGTGTTATAGGTTACGTTCGGGTCCCTGAACATATCCGTTTTTCCACCTGCCACGATTACCAGCTGATCCCCATGAATGGAAAACCGGCCGGGTGCGCTTTTCCAGAATAATCCATGTGGAATGGAACGGATGCGCAGCGTATCCGCTTTTTGAGCATATATTCCAAAATGGAGGAAGAGCGCTGCCATTGTAAATACGGTAAACTTTCCCATGGTCTCCTTTTTTATTTTTTGATCTGCCTTTGTCGTACAATCCATTAAGATACTAAATTGATTCTAAAATGGCGCAGATCCGCACACACCGGGCTACCGATCATTCCGGTCAGCCTGTCCGGCTTGCTGATTCCGGGAATATCCGCAGGGACGGACAACTCCATGTTCCTTACAATAGAAAGCTGAAAGATAAAAATGCCGGGTTTACAATAACGTCCGGACTAATTTTTATTTTGGGAAAGACCAAAATTTCCAAAATCGATGAGTTGCCTGGGACTGATATAACCCTTCGTGTAAGTAACCATTTTACCGCTTGCATCTGTAATAATGAGGGTGGGACAGGCACCAACACCATATTGCTGCGATAATGCCGGGCCCACTCCTTTTTCCATATTAATGGCTACATTGATAAAATTTTTATTAAAAAAAATTCCGGCTTCTTTATCCGAAAAAGTATATTTCTTTAAAGATTTGCATGGACCGCACCAGGAAGCATAAGCGTCGAGGAAAATAAGTTTGTGTTGTTTACCGGCTTCCAGCAATGCCTTTTCCCAGTCGGAATCAATAAACTGAATACCGCTGCCCCTGGCATGATGCATTCCTGCAACGGATTGAATCCTTTCTCCCGGGATAAATGCAAAGATCGAAATGAACATGCCAATAAATAAAACGTAACTAACGGGCTTATGAATCATCATTTTATGATAGTAACTCCTGCCATTTTTCAGGATCAGACTTAGTAATATACACCGATGTTGGTGAACGAACTTATCCATGTAAATATATTGAATGTCCGGAGAGAAGAAGTGCGTCGTTCAAAGTATCATGGAACTGAGCCGGGGTAAGAGCTAATTTCACATTGAAAACCGGTTAATTTAATAACCGGATCCTTTGAATAAAATCTTTTTATGAAGGAAAACAAAACCCTGCATTCAGTTATAACCTGCCCCGTTTGCGGACATCAGGAAGAGGAAATAATGCCTGTTGATGCCTGCCAATACTTTTATCATTGCAAAAAATGTAAATCTATTTTAAAGCCGTTACCGGGTGATTGTTGCGTTTATTGCAGCTATGGGACGGTAAAATGCCCTTCCATGCAGCAGGGAAACTGCTGTTCTTAATTTTTCCAGCGGGTTACCGTTGATTTTTAAACTATTTTCATACAGAAAAGAAAGGTCATATGAACTATAAATACATTTTCTGTTTATGCTTACTTCTGAATATCTCTGTTCCCCAGGCTTCTGTGGCACAGGAACCTTCCGTGAAAACCGCGGAAAATAAACAATGGATCGTCCGGTCGAACAGTTATACCAAACTGCTGATCGATATTGACGAAAAGTATGCGCCCGAATTTGGCTCCGGTCAGGGAGTTGCTTTTTATGATACCCTGGTTGTGGTTCCGACACTGGCCAATAAAAAATTGGAAAGAAAAGAAAAGCAGGATGTGGTGACTTTACTGAAAACAGCCAGGCAAAAAGAAACGAATCTTGCAGTACAACAAGACCTGGACATACTGATCCGGCAAACGGAACTCGATTTCAGGCAGGAAGATTTTGAGCTCGGCAGGGAGGTTTCATTTTTGAATGCAACCGGGACCGTATTTTCCGGCATACAATCTTTGCTGGATGATCAGACACCGGTTGAACGGCGCAGGGCAGCCGGGGTCCGATTAAGGAAGTATGCGGGTTTACAAAACGGGTATAAACCCATCACAGCAGTTTTACAGGAACGTACGGCCGTCCAGATGAAAAAGCCGGGAATGATCTATCCCTCAAAACAGGAACTGGAAGTCGCTTTGTCACACAATGCCAGCATGGTGAATGGTATTCAGGAACTATTTAAAAAATATCAGGTAAGCGGTTGGGAAGAACCGTACGCTGCGATTAAAAAACAACTGGAAGATTATGACCAATGGATCCGGGTGAATGTATTACCGAAAGCACGTACTGATTTCAGGCTGCCACCTGAAAAATATAAGCTGGCCCTGGAGGGTTATGGGATCGATATCCCACCTGCCGAACTGGCGAAAATGGCGCATGCTGCATTCACCAGAATTCAGGTCCAGATGAAACCCATGGCAGAACAACTTGCCAGAAAATATAAACTGGCCACAACCGATTACCGGGAAGTCATTCAGTTTTTGAAGAAAAATCAGATCATCGGTGATTCAATCATGATCGTTTATAAATCCCGGCTTGCCGAAATCGAAACCATTATCAGGAAACAGCACCTGGTCAGCCTGCCGGACCGGGCAGCCATCATCAGGCTGGCCAGCGCTGCTGAAACTGCCCAGCAACCCGCTCCGCATATGGTGGCTCCGCCGTTTTTGAATAATACCGGGCAGCGCGGTGTTTTTGTATTGCCCCTGAACCTGCCTCCTGCACCCGGTGAAAAAATGGATGCCTATGATGATTTCACATTTGATGCGGCCTCCTGGACCATTATTGCACATGAAGTGCGCCCGGGTCACGAATTGCAATTCGACAAAATGGTGGAGGAGGGTGTTTCGCAGGCCCGTGCTTTATATGCATTCAACTCTACGAATGTGGAAGGCTGGGGCTTATATTCTGAATATATCACGCTGCCTTATATGCCGGCTGAAGGCCAGCTTGTTTCACTGGATTACAGGCTGCTTCGTGCAGCGCGTGCATTTTTAGATCCGGAATTACAGGCGGGGACCATCACCCAACAGCAGGCACTTGAATTATTAATGAAAGAGGTGGTTTGCTCCCATGCTATGGCAAAACAGGAAGTGGAACGTTATACCCTGCGTGCCCCCGGACAGGCCAACAGTTATTTTTATGGATTCACAAAAATGACCGGTCTCCGGAAAGATACCGAACAGGCCATGGGCAGTCATTTCAATCAGCAGCAGTTCCACGATTTTATCCTGGCACAGGGCATTCTGCCACCTGCATTAATCAGAGAGGCGGTTATGAATGAGTTTGTGAAGAACAAATAAAACTCCGGTTTATGAGAATATATGTATCCGCGAAAACAGCCAGGATTATATATTTTCTTATGTTAACCTGTACATCCTTTTACCG
>WSSedB1CaDRAFT_10000874_pt1 | contig 12259 bp, 11 predicted proteins | sample WetSurSB1Cattail_FD_9460 | JGI IMG/M metagenome (IMG submission 9460)
ACGTGGCGGCTGCCACCTGTCGGCGGCTACACTCTCCCACGAACTGCTGCGCAAACCGGTCCCCACTGATCGCTTCTCCTTCTCCGGCAAAGCCCGCATCATCACGATCGCCGAAGACACCCATGCCAGCGTGGATTCTCTGGCGGCCTGCCGGTTCGCCTTTCTGGGTGCAGGCCTAGAGGAATACGCCGAACTGCTCAGCGCCACCACCGGCAGTAAGTACCCCCCCGGACAACTGCTGGAAGTCGGCCGCCGCATCTGCCTGACTGAGCGCTTCTACAACTGCGCCAACGGATTCAATCGTAAAGACGACACCCTTCCGGAGCGTTTTTTCGTTGAGCCGGGAAGCAGCGGCGACGGCATCCGAATCCCGCCCATTGATCGCACCACCCTCCAAAAGCAACTGGATAAGTACTACCGCATCCGCGGACTGAATGGGGATGGCTGTTTTAATGATCCCGGATTTCTGGAGCGCCAACCATGAGCTGGTTTGGCAGAGAACAAAAAGAATCCCAAGGCGACCCGAAACAGTCAGCCAACAAAAGCACCGGCAATCTGGGAGAAAATATCGCAGTTTCCTTTCTGACCAAACGCGGCTACAATATCCTGGAGCGCAATTTCCGCTGCAAAGGAGGCGAAGTTGACATCGTGGCCCGTGACCCCAAGGACAAGTACCTGGTGTTCGTGGAGGTCAAAACCCGCCGCGACCTTTCCTATGGCGTGCCGCAGCTGGCGGTAAATCCCTTCAAGCAGCGCCAGATATCCAAGGCTGCTCTGACCTGGCTCTCGAAAAAACATCTCCACGACAGCAATGCTCGCTTTGACGTAATCGCCATCCTGCTTGACAATGATGGTCGTCATTCAATAGAACATATCGTTAGCGCCTTTGAGCTGGCGTATTGAGGCTTGACGGTTACCTGTACATTCTATACAAAAGAGAGCTTCATGAAGAACAATGACAACACAGCCCTGGTTTATTCCAGCGAATCCGGAAGGATACAAACGACCCGGAAAGTGTCTACGACACCCAAAACTGCACAGCCCCCATCCGACGGTTACGTGCGACTGCGCCGCGAAGTCAAGGGACGCGGAGGCGGCACAGTTATTGTTATTACCGGCATCCCTCTTGCCGATGCTGCGCTCAAGGAACTTGCCGGCACACTCAAGAAACGGTGCGGTTGCGGAGGGACGAGTAAAAACGGTATAATTGAAATCCAGGGAGATCATCGCGACGCCTTGCTTCAGGAACTGCAAACCCGTGGCTATCGGGTCAAGCTCGGTGGAGGCTAGCGTCAGACGTTGGACACTAAAAAATCCTTGACCGGAGGCAATAATTACCATAAATATAGATATTCTGCTCAATTTTTCATGGTTGTCGACATAAAGAGTTGAGTATCTAAATCAGGCCGTTGAATATGCGAGAGTGGCGGAATTGGCAGACGCACCAGACTTAGGATCTGGCACCGCAAGGTATAGGAGTTCAAGTCTCCTCTCTCGCACCATTTAACAGGCCGATTTATTCAAAACTGGATCGCAAACCAATTTCAATCATGTGAGGTCATTCCCAATGCAGGTTCATGTCGAAACGCTAAGCCCAGTCACCAAAAAAGTCAGCTTTGAAATCCCCGTCGACCAGGTCAACACCGAAATCGAGAAGGCCTACGCAGGAATCCAGAAACGGGTCAAAATCCAGGGTTTTCGTCCGGGAAAAGCCCCTCTGCAGTTGATTAAGCGAACCTACAGCGACTCCATGCGTGACCAGGTCATGCGGCGTTTCTATGAGGAAACCCTCTTCAAAACCTTGCAGGAACAAAAGATAGAACCGGTTGAAGCTCCGACTATTGAAAGCGATATCCTGGAAGAGGATTCTCCTTTCAAGTACAGTGCCTTGGTTGAAGTCATGCCCGAGATCGACCTAAAAGAGTACACCGGCCTCGAAACCACCAAGGAGCATTATGTCTTCGATCCGCAAAAAATTGAGGACGAAATTGCACGTATGCGGGAGAACATGGCTCAACTCGTACCAGTGGATGACGATGCCGCAGTGGAAAAGGGCCACATGGTTACCATCGATTACACATTCACGGTGGAGGGGTGTCCGGAAGAGACAACTAACGCCGAGAATGCCCAGGTTGAAGTTGGCGCCAACCAATTACTGCCCGACTTCGAGGACCAGCTTGTGGGCATGAAATATGGCGAGGCAAAACAGATCAGCGTGACCCTGCCCGAAGGGTACCGTACTCCGGCGGCAGCTGGAAAGGAAGGCGTTTTCCAGGTAACACTCAAGGAGATCAAACGCAAGGAACTGCCCGAACTGAACGATGAATTTGCCCAGCAGTTTGGCGACTTTGAAACAGTGGAACAGCTGCGGGAAAAAATGACTGAATATCATCAGAAGCATGAGCTCGATCGGATCGAGCACGAGCAGAGAGAGCGTATCATCCAGGCGTTGATTGAAAAAAATCCGACTGATGTGCCCGAGTCCATGGTCAAGCGCCAAATCGAGCAGATGCTGGAAAATCTTAAAAACCGCCTAAAAGGCCGCAATATGTCCATTGAAATGATGGGAATGGATGACGATGGCTTCCGTGAGCGCTTCCGCGACTCAGCTGCGGATAAAGTCCGAGGAGGCTTGCTGCTGAGAGCTCTGATTGAAAAGGAGAACTTTGCCGTCAGCGAAGAAGAGATCGAACAGCGTTACGAACAGATCGCCGGCGGTAACACGGAAATGCTGGAACGAATCAAGGAACACTACTCGAAAAACCGAAGCGCGCAGGATGGACTTATCTCGGAACTCAAGGAAGATAAGGCCATCCGCTTTCTTCTGGACAACGCAGTAATTACCGAGACCGAAACAGCCGCACCAGAGGCGTAAGCGGGGCACCACCAAGAACAGTGCTTTTCCACAATCGGACTTATTAACATGCCGCGGCCACCAGCCGCGACTTTACCGCGGTATCATCGTAACACGGACAAACGCAGTAAGAAGTGCTGAGCGCTTCAATGAAAGGGCATCATGTATATCCCAATGGTAGTCGAACAGAGCGGCCGTGGCGAGCGGGCTTATGACATATATTCCCGCCTGCTCAAAGAGCGCATCATATTCCTGGGTGGCGGTATTGATGACCAGGTTGCCAATCTGATCATTGCCCAACTTCTTTTTCTGGAAGCAGAGGATCCGGACAAGGATATTCACCTGTATATAAACTCACCCGGTGGCGTAGTAACATCCGGCATGGCAATTTTCGATACCATGCGCTACATCAAGGCGCCGGTCTCGACTATCTGTGTTGGTCAGGCAGCTTCCATGGGTGCGGTTTTGCTTGCGGCAGGCGAGAAAGGGAAGCGCTTCAGCCTTGATCATTCCCGCATCATGATCCATCAGCCTTTGGGCGGTTTTCAGGGACAAGCCACGGACATCAGCATTCACGCCAAGGAAATCTTGCGCATGAAGGATGAACTCAACGGCATCCTTGCAGACCTGACACAACAGCCAAAGGATAAAATTGAAACCGATACCGATCGCGACTATTTCATGTCGGCCAAAGAGGCCAGGGAATATGGGCTGATCGACGCAATATTCACCAGAAAACCTGATCCTGCAAGCGGAGGTGTTTCATGAGCCGACGGGAGACCACACAGGAAAACCTGACCTGTTCGTTCTGCGGAAAGAGCCAGGAAGAGGTTAAAAAGCTGATTGCCGGACCAGCGGTTTACATCTGCGACGAGTGCATCGAACTCTGCAATGATATTATTGCCGAAGAAATGAAGATGGAGGAGACCCTCGGCCCGGACCTGAAGAAACTGCCGAAACCGCGCGAAATCAAGGACGTCCTCGACGAATACGTTATTGGACAGGATAAGGCCAAGAAAGTTCTTTCGGTGGCGGTGTATAACCATTACAAGCGCATTGAAACCAGCAACAAGCCGGGCGATGTGGAAATGCAGAAGAGCAACATTCTGTTGCTTGGCCCCACAGGTTCAGGCAAAACCTTGCTGGCCCAAACACTGGCGCGCATCCTAAAGGTTCCCTTTGCCATGGCCGATGCCACGAACCTGACTGAAGCCGGCTATGTCGGCGAAGACGTGGAAAACATCATCCTGAGTCTGTTGCAGGCGGCAGACTATGATGTTGAACGCGCACAAAAGGGCATAGTCTACATCGATGAGATCGATAAAATTGCCCGCAAAAGTGAATCTCCCTCCTTAACCCGTGATGTTTCAGGTGAAGGTGTTCAGCAGGCGCTTCTCAAAATCATTGAAGGAACCATAGCCAGCATCCCGCCTAAGGGTGGCCGCAAACACCCTCAGCAGGAATTCATGAAAGTCGATACAACCAACATTCTCTTTATCTGCGGTGGAGCCTTTGCCGGCTTGGACAACGTCATCCAGCAGCGTATCGGCATGAAAAACCTTGGATTTGGCGCCGATGTCAAAAAGCGTGCGGAAAAAAAGCTAGGGGAACTCCTGCTCAATGTTACTCCTGACGACCTTCTGAAATACGGCTACATCCCTGAATTTATCGGTAGGCTGCCTATGTTGGCCACTCTTACCGAACTGGATGAGGATGCCATGGTTCAGATCCTTAAAGAACCCAAAAACTCCTTAGTGAAACAGTATCAAAAGTTATTTGATCTTGAGAACGTGCGATTGCGCTTCACCGACGGCTCTTTGATTGCTATCGCAAAAGAGGCGCTCAAGCGTAACACCGGTGCACGTGGCCTGCGCTCCATATTGGAAAACTCAATGCTTGACATCATGTATGAAGTGCCGTCGCAACCGAATGTCAAGGAAGTGGTCATTAGTGAAGAGGTTATCTACCACAAGGAAAAACCGATTGTTGTCTATGAACAACTGGTCAGTGACGCTGCCTGACAGACAGTGGTCACCCAACTTCAAGATAACTGTGACAGAAAAAGCCTCCCATGGCCCGCGAATCGCGTGTCTACATGACTTTTTACTTGACAGTTTTTGATGAAATCTGGTAAAAACTGACTCTCCTTGAATCACACAAATACCAGGAGGTGTAATGTGACAAAAGCGGAACTGATTAGCGCAGTAGCAGATGGGTCTGGGCTTAAAAAAGTTGATGCTGAGAAAGCGGTGAGTGCTTTCATAGCATCAGTGACCGCAGCTCTCAAGCAGGGTGACAAGTTAAGCTTGGTCGGTTTCGGCACCTTCAGTACAACTAAACGAGCCGCACGTAAAGGGCAAAACCCACAGACCGGCAAAAAGATCAATATTCCCGCTGCCACGATACCGAAGTTCAAACCTGGCAAGAACCTGAAGGAAGCAGTTAACGCAAAGAAATAAGTTGTTTTTGCAGGACACATGATTATTAGCAGATGACGTTTGCGGGGTTGTAGCTCAGTTGGTTAGAGTGCCAGCCTGTCACGCTGGAAGTCGCGGGTTCGAGCCCCGTCAACCCCGCCATAAATTTTTAGGGCGAATAGCTCAGCTGGGAGAGCGCCAGCCTTACAAGCTGGATGTCACAGGTTCGATCCCTGTTTCGCCCACCAAATAAATAAAGGGTTAGACTTAATTGTCTAACCCTTTATTTATTTCCGGAATAGTCCGTGCCATCTCTTGCCCCCCATCTTTCACACCATCAACAACTTCTTTAGTTTCTTCGAGACTCCAATCTCAATTACACCCGAAAGTCCGGCATGTTGCATCGCCGACACTGAAGGTTTGGGTTACCTAAGACGCAAGAAGCATCGAGGCCCCACCGAAATCCGCCAAAATTGCATGGATCCAACTACCTGCTATTATATATGAACTGTTCCGGAGTATCGGAAGCAGACACTACGAAATCCCAGGGAATCAGCCGCGGGTGTTTATTATACTAGTAATACGGCCATCATTCAGCGCACTGGAAATGGCAGGTGTTATTTTACCCCCGATCGGTAATACTCTGTCGTACACCACTACTCAAAAGCTGGGGAGAAAACAATGGAGAATATTCCGGACCTGATCATCCTTGGATCCGGATCCACTGCATTTGCCGCTGCACTACGGGCAACAAACTATGGAGCCAGGGTGCTTATGTTCGAAAAAAGCGTAATGGGGGGGACTTGTATCAACTGGGGCTGCATCCCCAGTAAAACGCTGATCCACGCCGCACTCTTCAAACACGAAGCTCAACTGGGCGATAAATTGGGGCTCGGCATCAAAGGATCCGGCCCGGTGGCTGACTCCGAGCTTTTGTTCAGGCATCGGGAGAAGGTTGTGACGTTGCTGCGCAAAGAGCGTTATCTCGATGTGCTTAAAAACATGAAAGGTCTTGAAATGATCAAGGGAACCGCACGGTTCATCGACTCTGGAACTGTCGAGTGCGACGACATCCGCTACCGTGCTGATAGTTTCCTGATCGCTGTAGGAGGCAATCCGCATATCCCTGCCCTACCCGGTCTGGACAAATGCGACTATTGCACCAGCCGTAGCGCCCTGCTGCTCCATAACATCCCTGAATCTATAGTAATTGTCGGAGGAGGAGTTGTTGCTGTGGAGCTGGGCCAGATGTACCACCGTCTCGGTTGCCAGGTAACGATACTTGAACATGGCGCCCGCCTGCTGGCCGGCATTGAAGAAGAATTATCCGCAACTCTGGAGGAGATTTTTGTCAAGGAGGGAATCAGAGTCGTACTAAATGCATCGATTCGCAAAGTAGACAAGGTTGAAAACCTGAATGTGGTTTATGTCGATGTCAATGAAAAACCCATCGAATTTACCTGCGAAAAACTGCTCCTGGCGACCGGCTCCCAACCAGCAACTGATGGTATCGGGCTGGATAAGGCCGGTGTGCACATCGACCCACAGGGATACATCGTTACCGATAACCGGATGCGTACCTCGGTGGACACTATCTGGGCCGCCGGGGATGTGATCAACAAAATCAAGATCGCCACTGTTGGAGCCAAAGAAGGCATCGTAGCCGTGGACGACATGTTCAATAAGAGCTGCGGATGCGAAATGGATTACCTGGCAGCTCCCATGGCTATATTTACCGATCCTGAAGTGGGGATGATTGGCCATGGCGAAAAGAGCGCCGGTCAAGCAAATATCGATATCGTTGTCAACAGTATGTCGGTCAGTTCAATTCCCAAGGCGCAAGTAACCGGCCATACCGTTGGAGTGATCAAGATGATCGCCGAAAAAGAAAGCGGACGCCTGCTCGGGGTTCACCTGATCTGTCACCGGGGCGCCGACCTGATCAACGAGGCATCACTGGCGATTCGCATGAAGGCCACGGTGACCGATATTGCCAATACCATGCATGTTTATCCTTCAATCGGTGAGGGACTTAAACTGTGTGCCCAGGGTTTCAGCAGAGACATCAGCTTGCTCTCCTGCTGCGCGGAATAGGCGCTGAACCGCCAGGTTTAATGTTTAAAAGTTATGTTAGATCCTTCCGGACCTTGATCAATTGGGCAAAATGCCTCTGTTCTTCATCAATAATCGATTCAATATTTTTATTGTCTTCAACGGGTACGAATGTCTTCATTTCTTGATAAAAAACAACGGAATCCAACTCCATTTGTATCGCAAAGTCGAGCGATTTCAGGACATCGAACGTTTCCGATAAAGTCTTCTTGTTTTCATCCTTAAAAAACACTTTGTTGTCTATGTAATTATAAAAAGCTTCCAGGTATTCGGCGGGATAGCTTTCAGGAGGCATGAACGTATCCGCCTTTGACAGAAGTCTTTCGAAGGTCCGTTTATGCGCTGCCTCCTCGCTGGCCAGGCGGAGAAACAGCTCGTTAACCTTGCTCACTGATGAAGTACTGGCAACATCACGATAGAAACGCTCTCCGATGCCTTCCATTCGTACCGCAAACTGCAATATTTCACCGGCTGTTGTGCTGACCATTTGGCCTCCCTTACCATACTTGTATTTCAGTACATATTTATTCAATACCCATGAGCCGCCTGGCCGGACCGGGTATTTTAGTATAGCTCACCAAAAAGCATAGTCAAAAACACGCAACACAAAAACAGGCCTTCACGAAGCTGTTTTTGTCGTAAAGGCCAGTTCCCAACGGCAAGGAAAGGCCGGGCAATAATGTTGCCGGTTATGATTGGGATTCAATAGTCAGACCAAGTTGACCCATCAAACCAGAGTGGGAAAAGTCCAGACAATAGCAAGTCAAAGCGTCTCGTGAACGCCCGCGCTCCCTTCCTTGCAAGCTCGCAAACCAATGGTATTCTTGATGGGCATGATGCGTTTCTGTGCAAATGACTTTAATGTCTTGCCGGGATTCAAAGAGGGATCGCATGCAACCATTGGCAGAATCCTATTCGCTGGTCATATACACACTTGTGACCGTACTCCTGATCGGCGTCCTGCTCACCGCAGCCTGGTGGCTTGGGGCAAAGACCACCAATCGCAACAAGGAACTTCCCTACGAATCAGGCATCATTCCGACCGGCTCAGCCCGCCTTCCCCTTTACATTCCCTTTTATCTGGTGGCCATATTTTTCATAGTTTTCGATGTTGAAACCTCCTTCATCTTCACCTGGGCCGTGGCTTGGGACAAATTAGGGCTGGGAGGCCTGATCCACATCAGCTTTTTCATCATTGCGCTGTTGCTTGGGCTGGTCTGGATATGGCTGAAGGGCGGCCTGGAGTGGGGACCATCGCGGATGCGAAGGGGCGACGATGAGGAGTGATACTCCCGACAACATTCTGCTCGCACGCCTGGACGACATGATCAACTGGGGACGGGCCAATTCGCTCTGGCCCATGTTCTTCGGGCTTTCCTGCTGTTTTGTCGAGATGATGACCTCCTTTACATCCCGTCACGATATCTCCCGCTTCGGGTCCGAAGTCCTGCGGGGGACACCTCGCGAAGCCGATCTGATGGTGATCGCCGGAACGGTCTTCAAGAAGATGGCCCCCTCCATCCTGCGTCTCTACGAACAGATGGCCGAACCGCGCTGGGTAATATCCATGGGCAGTTGCGCCAACTCGGGCGGCATGTACGATGTGTACAGCGTGGTGCAGGGGGCCAACCAGATCATTCCAGTGGATGTGTACGTCCCCGGTTGTCCCCCGCGTCCGGAGGCATTCATCCAGGGTTTGATGCTGCTTCAGGAAAAGATCCGGACCGAGGAACGCCCCAGCCGCTCGGTGTTGCACCTGAGCGGCGGCACACAGGGAAGCACGGCTCCGGTGCTCGTGGACGGGACAACAAAATCACGCGACACCCGAGGCCCCGGCATGGAAGGTACCGCCATTCGCGGCACATCAGTTCAGCATCCGCATTTCTGGATGCCCCGCTCGGACGAAATGTGGCGGCCGCCTGCGGTACGCCATCCCTACCCGGATTTCGGCCTGGCCGGTGAACTGGAGGCCGCCTTTGGAGGACATGTGTTGGTGGATTTTACTGCAACTGACATGCTCACCTACCGAGCCCCGACGGAATTGGTCCCGAAGGTGCTGGCGTTCCTGAAAAACCGCACCACCAACCCCTTCCGGCGACTGGAAGATATCGCGGCAGTTGACGAATCATGCCGCCGCGAGGCTGACAACTATCCCGATTTCACCCTCAATTACCACCTGCTCTGCTTCGACACACCGGGATATATCCGCCTCAAGACTGAGCTGACCGGCCGTTATCCCGAGTTGCCGAGCGCATCCACCGTCTTCCCATCCGCAAACTGGTACGAACGGGAAGTCTTTGACATGTACGGCATCCGCTTTAGCGGTCATCCCAACCTGCGTCGCATTCTCATGCCCCCGGACTGGGAAGGACACCCACTGCGCAAGGAACATCCCTTCCGGGCCACGGAGATGCCGCCCTACACGACCGAAGATGTTCGCCGTCACCAATCCCTGCCCGCTTCCGACTTCTTCGAGCGCCTGGACGAGGAAACCCTGATCATCAACCTGGGTCCCCAGCACCCCGGCACCCACGGCATCATCCGCTTCGTGCTCAAGCTGAACGGTGAAGAGATCGTCGACATGGATACCGACATCGGCTATCACCACCGTGGCGCGGAAAAGATCGGCGAGCGTCAGCACTGGAACCAGTTCATCCCCTACACCGACCGGATCGATTACCTGGCCGGAGTGCAGAATAACCTGGCCTACGTGACCAGCGTCGAGCAGCTCTGCAACATCACTGTTCCGGAACGGGCAATCGTTATCCGGGTCATGCTGGCCGAACTCTTCCGCATTGCCAACCACCTGGTCTGGCTCGGCACCTTTGCCGCCGATGTGGGCGCCATGACCCCGGTTTTCTATACCTTTACCGACCGGGAGAAGATTTTCGACATCGTGGAAATGATCACTGGCGGCCGCATGCATCCGGCCTGGTTCCGCATCGGCGGCGTCACCGAGGATCTGCCCGATGGATGGGACGTTCCGGTGCGCGAATTTCTCGCCTGGATGCCGGCCAGACTGAAGGAGTATGACGCGCTTTTAAGCGGCAATCCCATCTTCATCGCCCGCCTCAAGCGTGTAGGCGCCATCTCCCTGGATCAGGCCATTGAATGGGGATTGAGCGGCCCAAACCTGCGCGCCTGCGGCATTGACTGGGACCTGCGCAAAAAAATGCCCTACGGCGGTTATGACCGTTTCGACTTCGGGACGGCAATTGCCGAAGGTGGAGACTGCTGGGCCCGTTATCTGGTCCGCATGGAAGAGATCAAGCAGTCACTGAGGATCGTCAGCCAGTGCCTTGGCGACATGCCGGCCGGCCGCTGGATAACGGATGACTACCGCTATGTACTGCCGCAGAAACACGACACCCTGAAGGGCATCGAATCGCTGATCCACCATTTCGTCAACTCTACCAGGGGCATGACGCCGCCACGGGGAGAGAACTACAGCGCCATCGAAGCCCCAAAGGGGGAAAACGGCTATTTTGTCGTCTCCGACGGACTCAACATCCCGTACCGGGTCCGTATCAAAACGCCCAGTTTCCCTCACATTCAGGCCATGCCGCTGTTGTGCAGGGGGTGGCTGGTGGCGGATTTTTTAGCCATTATCGGATCGACGGATTTCGTGCTGGCCGACCTGGATAGGTAACGTCATGATCCCCGAAACCCTGAAAACCGAGCTGCAGGCCCGTGTTGCCACCTCCGTTACCCCGCGTGAAGCGGCGGTGGATGTGATGAAGGAACTGCAGCGCCACTACGGCTGGCTGACCGACGAGGCAGTGACGGAAGCGGCCCGGATTCTCGGCCTGTCAGCGTTGCAGGTAGAGGAATTAGCCACCTTTTACGAAATGATCTACCGCAGGCCGGTCGGAAAACTGGTGATACATGTCTGCGACTCCATCTCCTGTTGGAACATGGGGGGCGAAACCCTGCTTCAACAGCTTGCGGCACATCTCGGGATTTCAGTCGGAGAGACCACCAGCGACGGCATGTTCACACTGCTCCCCTGCTGCTGTCTGGGGAATTGCGGCCAGGCGCCGACCATCATGATCGGTGACAATTTGTACGGTCAGTTGACGCTGGAAAAGGCCGTGGAGGTTTTGGAGGGGGAGACTTTCTCACTTTCCAATCGACATGATGCAAAAAAAGTCCCCCTTTGAAAAAGGGGGATTTAGGGGGATTTTGCCGAAGATGCCAACGCTGACAAATCCCCCCCAGCCCCCCTTTTTCAAAGGGGGGAGTACATAAGAGCAATGTAAAAGAAACCCATGGAACAGCTGCTCTTCCGACATAACAAGCCCGGACGCTGCGTAACCTTCGACAAGTACCGCTCGGAGGGAGGCTTCTCGGCGCTTGAGAAAGCGCTCAAAGAGCTTTCACCGGACCAGGTGCAACAGGCTGTTATCGATTCCGGCTTGCGTGGTCGCGGGGGCGCCGGTTTTCCCACCGGAAAGAAGTGGTCCTTTGTCGCACGCAACGTGCCCGGTCCACGCTGGCTGATCTGCAACAGCGACGAGATGGAACCTGGCACCTACAAGGACCGGATGCTGCTGGAGGCCAATCCCTACTTGCTGTTGGAGGGAATCGCTCTGACATCGTACGCCATCGGTATAGGTCACGCATTCATCTTCATCCGGCGTGGATACGAACAGGCAGCCACCAATCTACGCCGGGGCATTTCCGAGTGCGCGAAGGCGAGATTGTTGGGAGAGAACATCATGGGAAGCGGTTTCTCGTGCAAAATAGACCTGCACGTCTCGGCCGGACGTTACATCTGCGGCGAGGAGACCGCGCTGATGAACGCGCTGGAAGGAATACGGGCCAATCCGCGCTCAAAGCCCCCCTTCCCTGCCGTAAAGGGACTCTGGGGCGGCCC
>WSSedB1CaDRAFT_10000875_pt1 | contig 12256 bp, 11 predicted proteins | sample WetSurSB1Cattail_FD_9460 | JGI IMG/M metagenome (IMG submission 9460)
TTCTGTACCAATTCCAGATACTGACTTAAGCTTCATTTTAAGATCGGGGTTTTTCACGTATTTGGATATTTCTTTCATTGCAGCGAGCAGGGTTGAGGCTGTAAAGCGCTTTGGTGGTATCGTAACTTTGTCTTTTACTTCTCCATTGATGAATTTTAAGGTTTCACCCTGGCATACTTCCGGCAAGACTTTATCTTTGTCGTTCTCATTTATTTTGTTTGTTTTATAAATATCTTTCCATCCAGATTGAATAATAGTTTTACCCGTAGCTGTGAAAATCTCATTTGAACATTCTATCCAAATTTTAGTTGCCTGATAGATATGTATTGGAAAGAACTGTGCTATATAAGCCTGTGCTACCATAAAATACAGGTCACGTTGAACGTCTGATAAAGTATCAAATGCGCATGGAACTGTAGTCGGAATAATGGCATGATGGGCAGAAATCTTTTTATCATTCCAAGCCCGACTGCGAATTGATAAAGATGCTCCGCTAACAAATTCCGTAAGTCCTTCAATCTTAAACAGATTTGCTAAAATTGTTTGCGAATCAGACAGCTGATTTTCCGGCAAAAAATCACAATCCGAGCGTGGATATGTAGTCAACTTTTTTTCATAGAGCTGCTGCATAGTGTCTAATACAAGCTGTGGATCATAGCCATAGCGTTTCCCTGCATCAATCTGCAACGCAGATAAAGAATAGGGTAAACGCTGTGCTTCTTTCTTTTCAACTTCTTCAAGTTTAGATACCGCTGCTGGACTGTATCCACTAACCGTTTTAATTTTATTCAACAAATTGATTGCTATATTTTTATCTAATAAACGATTTTCGGGATCTAAGCTAACGATATCAGATGGCTGCCAAAGGGATGCAATGATTCCATTGCTATGTGACCAATTAATTTGNACTTGATAATGATTTACTGATTTGAAATNTTTAATNTCATGTTCACGGCGCACGACNAGTGCCATTGTTGGTGTTTTTACACGACCAATTTTCAAAACATGCTGGTAGCCGGCTTTTTGTGCGATTATCGTATAGGCTCGTGATAAATTCATCCCGATAAGCCAATCGGCACGTGCCCGGGCAAGCGCCGAATTCTTTAATCCTACAAAATCATCATTTGATCGTAAACTATGCAATGCTGCCTTAACACTCTTTTCATCAAGTGCATTAAGCAAAATACGTTGAACTGGTTTTGTATTGCCAACATAGTTTAAAACTTCGTCAATAAGCAGTTGGCCTTCCCTGTCAGGGTCACCTGCATGAACAATCGTACTAGCCTGTCCAATTAACTTTTTTATGATATCGAACTGTTGTTTGCAATTTGGTGTAACCTTTAATTTCCATTCCAGTGGAATAATTGGTAGGTCTTCCAGTTTCCAGTATTTGTACCGTTCATCATACTCTTCCGGATTTTTTTGCTGCAACAAATGGCCATACTGCCAGGTAACAATATCCGTACTGTTTTCAATTTCAAAGTATCCATTTTTTTTTGTAATCTTTCCTAATCCTTTTGCAATTTCTGTTGCAAGACTAGGCTTTTCTGCAATGAATAATCTCATTTACAATTCAACTCCTATTTGTTTCTATAAATAATTGGTATTATTAGTAACAATAGCCCATCAATTGCCAAAAACCAATAAAGGAAAAGAAATAATTGATTAATAAATTTTGTAAAACGTTTTAAATTAGCATTCACGTTGAATCATCTCCTTATTCAACATCCCCATCTTTATTAATTTTGCACTCAACATCTTCCAACAAGTCAATAGTAGAATCAACAAGGTACGGTTTGCCTAAACTGACTTTCACAATGATTTTTCCTTTCTTTTTACTAAGAATTAGTACACCATTATTAAATACTGTGACGAACTTTTCACCCTCTTTAATTGTTGCGTCTTTTCCATACTCTTTTTTAAACTCAATAGTTGCTAGGTCAATTGCATCAGCAGTTCTTTCCATGATTTTAATATTCTCATATCCGACAAGCCAGTCGATCGAAATATTAAAATAATCAGCCAAATTCATAAGAACATCAAAAGATGGAAAACTACTGCCATTTTCATAACGTGAAATTTGCATGCTTGTTAAATTTAATATTTTACCTAGTGCGGTTTGGTTTAGCTTATGTTTATTGCGTAATACTTTTAATTGTTCTGCAAAAACGACTTTATAAATTTTCCTTCCTTTGCTGCCTGAAATACTTGACTCAAATATTTCTGTCATACGATTCCCCTCTTTAAAACAGAATTTCTTTATCCAAATGCGGTAAAACGGCCTCATCAATTTCATCACTAGCATTTTCTGCAACAATTGAATTGGATCGTTTATAAAATCATCCTCACAACAACACACTTAAGTCATTGTGAGGATGATTTACCTTCGGTTTAAGCTTTATCAGCCTTGTCCCTGTGCATCAACACCAAAGTTATTACATAAAGCTTTCAAGCCACCGTTGAAACCACGACCAACGGCCTTAAATTTCCATTCACCATCTTTTTTATAGAATTCTGCTGCTACAACAGCAGTTTCCGCACTAAAATCTTCTTCCAAATCATAGCGAATCTGTTCTGTTCCAATTTCTGCATCCATTGCCGGAATACTGGCAACATGTACATATGCATTGCTTACCTGCCCGAAGGTTTGCGCTCTGGTATCTGCATCGTAGATTGTAACTGCAATAGCCAACCGCTTAACGTCATCCGGAATTTTTGTGAAATCAATTTTGATCTGTTCATCATCTTTATTTCCCGATGATCCAGTCAAATTATCGCCCATATGCTTTACACAACCGTTTCGGCCAACCTTATTACTATAGAATACAAAATCCGTATCACTGTTTTTACATTTTCCATTATCATCGGTCATGAATACCGACGCATCCAGATCAAAATCTTTACCATCAAAAGAATTTGCTTTCCAGCCTAATCCTACTAATGCAAAATTTACATTTTTATCAAGACTTACTCTGGCACCTTTGGTTAAATTAATCATATCTTTACTTCCTTATCTAATAAGTTTTGCAGGAAGAACTAAGCGCTCCTGCTTAATCGCTGTTCTTACTTGTTTTTAAGATAGTTTTTGACCATCTGGTTAATTTCTGTGTCTTTTGTAAAATTACCGATTGCGCCGAACTTCCACTCCCCATCATGTTTGTACAATTTGCCGAATACAATTGCTGTATTTCGATCCTTTTCCTCTACCAACTCATAACGGCAAATTTCTTTATTTTCATTTGGCACAAACAACCGAATAAAGGCATTCTGCAGCATTGTAAAATCCTGTTTTCTTGAGCTGCAATTATAGATATTAGCAATTAAAACAATTTCATCATAGATCTCTGGCAGCTGTGTAAGGTCAATAACAATCTGTTCACAGTCACCTTTACTCCCACCGGTCAAGTCATCGCCTGAATGTTTTACTGCGCCAGACTTATGCGTTTTTTGGCCAAAATAGATAATATCACCAGTATCTAAGAGCTTGCCATTGCTAAGAAGGAATGCCGTTGCATCCACATCAATATCGCACTTGCTGGTATTTCCTTCATATTCAAACGCATCTTTATCACCGTTTTTAAACAATGAACCAAAGAAGCTTGTCAGACCACCGGAATTTTCAACATTTTTTTTAGCGGCTTTTTTTACCAAATCTTTCGTGATCCAGCCAAGACCGACAACTACTTTTTTTAGACCAGGAACTTCTTTGCTGAGATTTATTTTTTCACCTTTTGTTAAATTAATGGACATATTACAATCCCACCTTTTCGACCAGTTTTTCAAGCGTCGCTAGTCCTTCACCAATCGCCTTGAATTTCCATTCACCTTCGTGTCGATAAATTTCTGCTGCCATTACCGCCGTTTCAGCACTAAAATCTTCTGTTAGATCATACTTACTAAGCTCTTCACCCGTTGCTTCGTTTACGACTCTGACATAAGCGTTATCAACCATACCAAAATTCTGTTTTCGCTTTGCTGCTTCATAAATATTGATGCATACCGCGATAGATTCGATACCAGCCGGAACTTTATTCAGATCGATAATAAGCTGTTCATCGTCACCTTCGCCTGCTCCCGTACGATTATCGCCCGTAAGTACAACTGCACCCGCATCATCTTTTTTATGATTGAAATATATAAAATTGTTGTTTGTCTGTGCTTTTTTACTTCCATCCAGCATAAATGCCATTGCATCCAAATCAAACTCACTACCATCAAAACGATTGGTATCCCAGCCAAGACCTACAATCAATTTATTTAGCCCCGGATTCCCTTTTGTCAAATCTACTTTTTGTCCTTTTACTAAATTCACTGCCATAATTAATCGCCTCTTATTTTTATTTTTATAGTTTACATGTCCTTATCAAAAATTGATAAAGACACAATTACTACCTAACTAATCTAAATTTTTGAGACTAACCTTTCGTACGATATCCAGAGCCAATACGGTGAGGGCCAGTTTTGTAATCAAAATCCATTGATTGATCGTTAGACCATAGCATCTCAAAACATCTCCACCAAGATATGTCATGATTATCTGTACGATTACGATCATGGAGATTACTACAATGAACGCTTTATTGTACTTAATATCTTTAAACACAAAAACACTTTTTGTCCGCGTGTTAAAAGCATTCACAACCGCACAAAAAACAAACAAAGCAAAGTATCCTGTCATTAATCCATTTGTATCGGCAAATTGGGCTGTGAAGCCTTTCTGCGTAAGGAAAAGCAGACTTAATAAGAATGTCCAGCAACCAATCAGTCCAATTGCCTCAATCATATATCTGTTGATAATATTTTCATCACGACGTTTAGGTTTTTCCTTCATATACGATTCAAGTGCCGGTTCCCCACCTAAAGCAATTGCAGCCAGGGTATCCATAATTAGATTTACCCAAAGGATCTGCGTCACGGATAAGGGATAGTCAATTCCAATAAAAGGGCATACCAGACAAATTGCAACGGCACTAACATTGATGGTTAACTGGAACTGGATAAATTTACGGATGTTATTATAAATTGTTCTTCCATATAATATGGCTTTTGCAATTGACTTGAAATTATCATCAAGAATAACAATATCAGAAGCTTCTTTTGCAACCTCTGTACCACCACCCATACCAAACCCTACATCAGCAGCTTTTAAAGCCGGACTGTCATTTACACCATCCCCTGTCATACCGACAACCAAATTTTTTGATTGAGCAATACGAACCAGTCTGGATTTATCCGATGGCAGTGCTCTTGCAATGACCCGAAGATCTTCTAACTTTTCTGCAACTTCTTCATCTGACATCTGATTGAGTTCCATTGATGTCAATATGATATCCGAATTGTTTTTTATAAGCCCTGCATCTGTTGCAATAGACACGGCTGTATCCTTGTTGTCACCTGTAATCATAACGACCTGCAAACCCGCGTCCTGAACTTCCTTTATTGCTGCAACAGCTTCAGGCCGTACATCATCGCGAATACCGACAACGCCCGTTAAAGTCCATTCACCCTCCGGCAGTATATTTGTCGTTTTGTCGATCGGTGCATTCATCGTAGCAAATGCTAAAACTCGCATCGCCTTAGATGTCAGCTCGTTGATTTTATCCAAAATCATTGTCTTATCGTTTAAAGGCATAGCCGTATTCCCATTAATATACTTCGTACATCTATCAATGATTTTTTCCGGTGCGCCCTTGATATATGTAACTTCACTCAAAGTAACCGCTGAATATTTGTTTGCACTGTTAAACATAATCGAAGCCTCAACCGGATCTGGAATGATATCTTTTTTATCTACGCTGTTAAGTAAAGCGCGTTCTGTCATATTGCCACCGATAGATTTACCACTTGTTTTTACAGCGCTTGTATTTGTTATAATATTTGTTTTCAGCAATGTACCTGCAAGATTTTCAGATGTAAGTGCCTCCTGCATTGCAGATTCTTTACCGTTTGCATCAACAAATAAAACTGCCTCTAATTGTCCTTTTGTAATGGTTCCTGTTTTATCACTGAATAATATATTTAAACTTCCCGCTGTTTCAATCCCAGGAATTTTTCGAACCAGTACATTATCCTTGAGCATCTTTCGCATATTTAAGGCAGAAACAATTGCAATCATTAAAGGTAGTCCCTCTGGAACAGCCATAACAATAATGATGACTGCAAGAATAACTGCATGAACAAGATCATTTGTAACGAACACCCAGTTTGAACAATAATCTAAAATAGTTGGAATATCGAAATTGTTATGAATCACAATTCGTTGAAAAAGCAATGCAAATGCTATTGCTATTCCACCAAAATATCCAAATTTCGAAATTGCATCTGCCAATTTATTCAGCTTTACTTTTAAAGGGGATTCCCGATCATTATTTTTTTGAAGTTCCTGTGCAATTCCACCATAAATGGTATGATCACCTACAGCCGTTACCTTTATATACGCCTGATCATTGGTAACGACTGAACCACGGGCAACAAAATTAGCATCATCCAAATTTTGTTGTACTACCTCCGAATCATTTGTGCTTATCTTCGAAGCATCCACCGATTCTCCGTTTAACGCTGCTTGATTTACTTTTATATGTCCTTCAATTAGTATCCCATCCGCAGGAACAAGATCACCCGCTTGCAGCAAAACAATATCGCCCTTTACAATATCATCAATACTAAGTTCTTTTATTTCAAGACCCCGCATAACTTTACAGATAATTTTTGAAGCTGCTTCCTGCAATTTTTTAAAAGCGTTTTCATTATTCATTTCTGAATATGTCGACAGCGTTGTTGCTAAAATAATCGCAATCATAATACCAACCGATTCATACCAGGAAGCTTGCCCCATATAAGCAAAAATTATATTAATAAATAAAGCTACACACAAAATCTTCATGATTGGATCATTAAAATTATCTTTCAGTTTGCTAAGAAACCCCTCACTTTCCTGCTCTGTTAATTTGTTTGATCCAAATTGTTTTCTGCTTTCTTTGACTTTAAAATCACTCAAGCCAATCAGTTTTGACATATAATAACTTCTCCTTCGTACATTTATTTTTCATACCAAGCCTTCTTCTTCTCATGGTCGCGATTATTTCTGTTCGTACTTTCTTCATTAGATGAAGTATTCTCAACAGAAATATGTACATTGATTCCTTTTCTTCTAAAAAATGGTCCAATAACTTCTCGCCAAAATTCCGGCAAATCTCTGCCCAGATAATAACTTACATAAATAAATAGGAATCCCAAAACAATCATATTCCAGATTGTCCCGATTATAGGAATGCATCCGATTATTGCCGCAAGGACAAGAATCGTTGCACCGACAATACTATTTCTTACCATATTTTTATTCATTACATATCACCACCTTTAGCTGACCTGCTTGTTTTTTAGAACGGTATCTCTTCGTCCGGTAAAACGTGTGGGCCAAAATAACTTGCTCCACTATCATTTTCTGCAGCAGTCGAATCGGATCGTTTCATTCCCATAAATTCGATTTCATATACAATAACTTCTGTTACATACCGTTTTGTTCCATCCTGTGCATCATAGCTGCGGACCTGCATACGCCCCTCCACCAAAATCTGACTTCCCTTGATTAAATTATTTCCACAAATTTCAGCCAGCTTTTCCCATGCTACGATAGGAATAAAATCTGCGGTCTGCTGTTGATCACTGCTACGACTGAATCGACGATTTACTGCAAGCGTCATTGAAGCCACTGCTTTGCCAGACTGCGTATAACGTACTTCTGGATCACGAGCCAGCCTGCCAACCAATATAACTTTATTCATACTAAATCTCTCCCTCTTATGCTTTTATAAAGGCCAACTCAAAAACGTTATACCCTTATTGTCCGCGGAATCATTTGTTTTAATCGTTTTCGTTCCATCAAGTTTTTCCACCATACTTTTAATAATGGTTTCCTGCTGTTCACTTCCAATGATCACAATTGTGCTTTTGGTAAAATCATATGCAATAAAAGGAACTTGCATATGGAAAAACTTTTCGACTTCCTTTTTTATCTCCAAAAATAATTTATAGCTTGAACTCATTTCAATAATTGGCTTAGACGATTTTTCAAAAGAAGTTTTGGTTTCTAAAACAGGTGTACCATTTTCCTTAAAACTAATAACAGAAATCTCATCCGTTTTAAGCATGTTAGATACGATGCCATTTTCTTTGTCTACAGTAGAAATGATTTTCCCTGTGGCTACATAACCAACGAGTTCCTGATCCTGCATAATTGGCACAGTATCTGTCTTTCGTTCAACATCTATAGACGCAAAACAATTTGCCGTCATAGTCGTTATGCCTAAAAGCACAGGTAAAATTATTTTTTTTATTTTCACGATAAAGTGTCCTTTCTTATATAGTTAATTTGTTTGCCATAATGAACCTCATTTATTGAAATCAGCGAAAAGCTTCTGGAACAGAAGGAACAAAGGCATCTTCTGTCTTTGTTTCTACCACAGCGCAATCAGAAATTGTTTCTGATTGCTTTTCTTTTAAAATACTAACAAGTTCTTTGATCGTAGACTTCGTAATATTGAGACCTTCTTTTTGTAAATCCGAAAAGAAGGTTTTCATTAAGCGGTCATTTTTTTTAATTTCAAGAGCATCAATTTCTTCATTGATTTTTTTCAGTTGATCCGTCTGCGCCTGGATAATTGCTTTATGTTTTTCTCGCTTTTCAATAAGAAACTCCATCTTCTTTGCTAACTTAGTATCCATATCCATAATCAAGTATCACCTCGCTCATCTTTTAATTTTTTTAAAGCTACCAAAGCTTCATCATGATCATAATCATTTAAGATGCCTGCTTCCTCAAAAATTTTTCCAGCATAAATCAGCTTTTTTGTCCGCGATCTTCGTTCTAAAACAGATATCTGATGACGCAAAGTCACATCTTCTCTTTTGTGTTTCATAATCTTTTTCTTTAAAGCTTCGAGATGATGCTTTTTTCTATCTAATACATTCATGACATCACCATCCCAAGCATCTTCAAATTCAATATATCACAAACAAACAATATATTGTGGTTTGTGCGGTGACTACTACACATTTACTACAACCCATAGGATTTAAGGCATGATACAATAAATGCAAGTTTAAAGGGAGGCGCACTTAGGAGTTTCTCTTTCGAGAAACTCATGTAAAGTATCAAAAGCCTTAAAAAGCCTTGAATTCAAATTATTGCCACTCGCCTGCGCTCCTTGAACTGCGTTGCTCAAAATCGAAAAAGAAAGGAGCAGATTTCATATGGCGTGCTATCACTTTACGCTCAAACATGACAGAAAACCTAATGGTGCAAAAGTATCTGCTGTAACTCACGTTGAATATATTGACCGAGAAGGCAAGTATAAAGACTACGATCAATCGCAAAACAACACACAAAGCCTTTTTAAAAATAGTATTTTGGGCGATAAGCCTATAGAAAATACGTTGCAAGAATCGATGCTGCTCTATCACAGCCTATTTGGTAGTATTATGCGCACGAAAGACGGAATTACAGTATCGGATGGTTCTTCTGTTGAAACGGTAGCAATCGCTTTAGCCATAACTGAAAATCTATATGGTGGAAAAGTTCACTTAAACGGAACCGATACATTTAAAGGTCAAGTTTTAGTTGCAGCTAATGAAATGGATGTACCACTTCATTTTGCAGATCTTACTTTAGAAAAAAAATATATAAAAATGCTGGAGGAAAAAGAACATGAACGAACAGAATTTAAACGAATCGGTGGAAGCATTAGAAAACCGCAGAACTTACCTAAGTCCGACCTTAAACAACGTACCTTTAAAGCTGTTGCCAAAACAGGATTCAGCTTGTCAAAATTGCCCGAATGCCGTTTGGTTTTTCATGACAAAGAAGCTGATATGTTATTGCCGGGTGATGATGCTGCAAATTTACGATACCAAGGATCCAAATTTTATAGAAATGTGCGATGGGATGTTTCTGGGGCAAGACGGGAACGAGTAAAAAAAATTGCAAGTAAGATTTTGGTACATGTACAAAACCAGCTGGATTCTGTTTTTGCAGCTTCACATGTCGAATACATTAATCGCGAAGCTGCATTTAAACAGCGTGGTGGATGTATCTACAAAAATCATCACTTGCCAAAATGGGCCAATAATTCTCCTAAATATTTTTTTGCTATGGCCGATGCATATGAACGCATCAATGGTGTACGGTATCGAGAAATCGAATTTGCTCTTCCCAATGAGTTGAATCTCGAACAGCAAAAAGAAATTATTGATTCGTTTATTGAAAATCATTTAAAAGATTTTTATTATACGTATGCAGTTCACGATAAAATTGGTGTTATGAGTGATGGAGAACATAATACGCATGTACACATTATGTTTTCCGAAAGAAAATTAGACAGTCGTGAAAAACAACAGGAACGTTCCCCTGAAGAATTTTTTGCCCGTGCTTCTTTTTCCGAGAAGAAAGGCAAACAAACAGGAGGCTGTCCAAAAGATGAGAAATGGGATGGCAAAGATCGTGCAAAATATCTTTCCCTTATGCGAGAAGATTTTGCTAAAATCCAAAATGCGATACTTGAAAAATATGATGTTCCTGATTGCGTAGATCATCGTCTGATTAAGGTACAAATGGAAGAAGCCTTAGCCAATGGAAACACGCGACTTGCTGAACTTTTGGATAGAATGCCAGAAGAACATATTGGTCCTGACAATGCTTTACGGAAAAACAATAAAAAAGTTGTTGAATTAAAAAAATACAGAGCGTATAAGGCAGAACACCAAAAGCTTCTCTACGCTACCGATCTCATGGAAAACTCAATCGCTGAAGATATTGAAAAACAGGAAACCCTACACAACACAAAAAAAGTTGCTGAGATTACTCGATTGGAAGAATATAAAAAAGCGCAGGAAACAAGTTTCACTGCGCTGCGTGTATTAAAAAATGATATGTTACATGCACTAAAAGACGTAAATGCACTTAACAAGATTGTTCTTTGGAATAAAGATGCTATAGCTATTGCAAAGTTAAAATTTATGACTCCAGATGAAAAAGAGTTGTGGCAAAGCCTTAAAAGCTTACAAAAAGAAAAAGAGCATTGGCTTATCTTTAAAAATAATTTAAAAGAACCGGCATCGTATCAGCAGGAAGAATTAGAAGCGTATCACAATTTACTCCCAGAACTTAATCGAAAACTAAACCTTTTAAACGAGCAAATCAAAATAATTGCTTCTAAGGTCGAGCCTGTTTCGCAAAGGCTTGCCTCCCCTATAATGCAAAAGAAAATTCAAAAAGAAACAGCACGACTTTTATGGGAAGACAAGACAACAAAAGAGAAGTTATCTAAAGCAAATGAACAGCTGAATTCATCTATTGAAAAGTTACAGCAAAAGATTGATACATATACGGAAACGATAAATGATAAAGTTGAAGAAACTACGTTTACTTCAAAGCAATTACAAGAAATTCTTTCAGCGTCATATGATCATCTCAAACTTGAATATAACCGCAATCAGATAGCAGCAAAAAAACTTGAAAGCAGAGTTATTTCGTATGATCGAGCTATCGCAATGGCAAAAGATGTATATACCCATGGAGAATTTAAAAAGCTTCGGGAGCAGTATCTTGTACTAGAGAAAAAAACTCAATATATTTCTGATGATAAAATTGTCTTTAATCGTCAAAAACAGGAATTTGCAGAAATTGAAAAACCAAGATTCTGGCAGAACAAACAACTTAAATCAGATTATGAAGCTAAGCAGCAAGCACTTGTTCAAAAGGCTGGTGCTTTGCTCCAGCGCACAAAAGAACTTGCTGCTGAAAAAGATTATCTAATTGCCGAAAAAAGTCGCTTAAATGTCCTTTATGAACGACCTGGCACAAAATCAAAGATTGAGGCTGTTGCAATGGGTATCTTAAGAAAAAATCAGCCAATCACGGTGAAATATAAAGATCTTATGGGAAAATTGCAAGATAGCCTGAAAAAAATTAAGCATACAAAAAAACAGCTGCAAGCAATTAAAAAGCAAGCAGCTGTTGATCAAAAAGATACTCAATATACAATTGTTGAAAATCATGGTTCTTCTGGAGGTGGTAGTTACAGCAAGTCCCCTGTCCCATCTATTATTGCAGACGCAATCCTTGGAGAGCCAAAAGCTGTCCAGTTAGTTGCTCGTTCAAAACCAGGTAGCGGTGAAATGGAAAAAGATTGGAATATGATGACCGAAATAGAAAAAGACGAAAAACTCAATAGCATAGAAAATCTTGATAGAGATTAAT
>WSSedB1CaDRAFT_10000876_pt1 | contig 12253 bp, 11 predicted proteins | sample WetSurSB1Cattail_FD_9460 | JGI IMG/M metagenome (IMG submission 9460)
AATATGTCATGATGCCGGGCTATGAAGATGTTTTTCTTAATGAGACAAAAGGGCACTATATTCTTGCCTATGCATTAGTATCCCAATTTATTGGATACCTGATCATCAGGAACATCATACATATCAGGATATGAGGGCATACCCATGCTTATAACGATCATATGCTGCATCTTCTTATCCGTGGCCTTGTTCAGCGGTCTGGGGCTTTATTCCCTGTTGCCGAAGAAAGATGAGGTTCTGGAACGCCTTGGGAAGATGCTACCCGAAAAGGCCGTTCCTGCTACGGTTACCCTGACAGAGGTCAAACCGTGGTGGAAGATTACCATTGAGAACCTGGGCGCACAAATGCCGGTTGCGCCGCGGGAACATTCAAAATATACAAAGATGCTCGAAGCTGCGGGCCTGAGAAGCGAATCCCTGTATCTGTTTATTGGGAGCAAGCTGGCTCTGGCCCTGATTCTCCCGGCGTTATTTGTGTTTTTCTATGCCGTGCCCCGGGGCGTGCTGATGGAGACTCAGTCACTATTGTACATTACAGCTCTGGTGATCATTGGTTTTCTTTTGCCGAGCGTCTGGCTGACATATAAAGTAAAAAATAGAAAAATTGAAATATTTCACACTCTTCCGGATATACTCGACCTTTTGACCGTTTGCGTTGAAGCTGGTCTGGGTATTGACGCAGCGCTTAACCGTACGTGCGACACCCCCCAGTTTGAAGGCAATCCTCTGGCTGAGGAACTGAAGACCGCGGCTCGTCAGATCAGGGCCGGCAAGCCAAGGAGCGATGCGTTGAATGATATGGCGGAACGGACAATGGTTGACGATATCGAGGCCTTTGTCACCATGCTTGTGCAGACCGAGCGATTCGGAACCAGTCTGAGTCTTGCCTTGAGAGTGCATTCGGATTCTCTGAGAACCAAGAGGAGGCAGATCGCGGAGGAAAAAGCCGCAAAGACAGCGGTTAAAATTCTTTTTCCGTTGTTGTTTTTCATCTTCCCGGCATTGATGATCGTACTGATTGGGCCGGCGTTTTTCAAACTTACAGATATCTTCAAGTAAAAAGAGAGGAGGTGAGGGTTATGTTGATGGACTTTAGCGCTGTTATATTGATGATTATCGCGGTCGAACTGGCTCTGGTTTATATGAAGCTGCCAAAAACATGATTTACTGTTTCAATTAAGCGAAAAAAGAGGGGGTGAAAGCGATGCCATTTGACTTCAACTCGGCTATTTTGTTGATTATTGCGGTTGAGCTGGCTCTGATTTATGTCAAATTGGGGAGAAAATGATCCGTTGCCTGTTTTTCTCAGCCGTCCGGTTGCAGCAAGGACGGCTGAGGCGTTTTGCGAGGTACTGACAAATCATGAAAGCAATAAACGAGACAACCGGAAAGAATATCGCCGATAATCTTGTTGTGGCCGGAACCCTTCTTGCCAGGATGAAAGGTCTTCTGGGCAGGGATTCGCTTCCCAACGGCGAGGGACTCTTGATAAAGCCCTGCATGGGAATACATACCTTCGGCATGAAATGTTCTCTGGATATTGTTTTTCTGAACAGGGAGAACAGGGTTGTGGCGGTCAAGCGAAACGTGCCGCCAAACAGGATGTCCCGCATATATCTTTCCGCAAGGAGCGTGCTCGAGCTTCCGGCGGGGACGCTTGAAGGTACGCAGGTGACAATGGGAGATCGAGTCAGTATCGGCTGAAATGATCACCGGAGTTTTTTTGAATATCGCACAACCTGAAAACAATTGGACGCATGCCCATTCATTGATACATCTTTTCGACCGTAAATTGGCCATTCATCTTCTTCCGTTTCATGATCGTTCTCACCTTGCTTTCACTTTGCCCAATCTGGATGAATTGTCTCAAGCCAATCCAGGACTGCCCCAAAATTAGCAAAAAAACCGGATAAAAGGGATCGTTCGTTTTGAAACAAGACAGTGCAACCACATTGAAAATACTGCGAAATGACATTCTTGCCATGGCCGAGAGAACAGGGCATGTTGCCGTTGCTTTGTCGTGTGTCGATATTATTGCCGCTTTGTATTTATCAGTGATGAATATTTCGCCTGACAGTATTGAGGATGTTGAGAGAGATTATTTTATTCTCTCCAAAGGGCACGGCTGCATGGCTTTGTATGCCGTCCTGGCTCGAACCGGTTACCTGGACTTGAAGGCTCTTGATTCTTACGCGCGCGATGGCTCACTGCTGGCAGAACATCCGCTCGCCGGCAAGATACCTGCTATCGAGTGTGCGACCGGAGCCCTCGGCCACGGATTGGCAATAGCCGTCGGAATGGCCAAGGGCGCTAGGTTACAACACTTGAATTCCAGAATTTTTGTTCTATTAGGCGATGGGGAGTGTGACGAAGGTTCCGTCTGGGAGGCTGCTGCTCTGGCCGGTTCCGGGAACCTGGATAATCTGGTTGCGGTTGTTGATTGGAATGGTTTGCAGGCGTGCGGTGCCTGCACTGATGTGTCTCCACGGATTCACCTTCCCGACTGCTGGAAAGCTTTCGGATGGGAGGTTGCAGAAGTTGACGGGCATGATTTCGATGAGTTGGTGAAAGTCTTGAGCCGTCCCAATATGTCTCCGATGCCGCGAGTAGTTTTCTGCCGGACCGTCAAGGGCAAAGGGGTTGATTTTATGGAAGGCGATCTGGAATGGCACTACCGGCCGGTAAGGGGGAGCGAGCGAGACGAGGCCCTCAGGAGGCTGAGGGATGCGTGACGCTTTTTTTTCGGAGTTGCTGACGCTATACAAGCAAGACGAACGCGTGGTGTTCCTGACCGGCGATCTTGGTTTCAAATTGTTTGATACTCTCCGTGACCACGCTCCCGACCGGGTTATCAACTGCGGTCTCCGGGAAGCCGGCATGGTGGGCTATGCAGCCGGAATGGCAAAAATGGGCCTGCTTCCGTTCGTTTACTCAATTGTCCCATTCATAACCCTGCGCTGTCTCGAACAGATTAAGATCGATCTTTGCTATAACCGTTCCAGGGTTGTCGTCGTCGGGGTCGGAGGAGGGTTTGCTTACGGCTCCAATGCATCCACCCACCATGGCGTAGATGACATCGGAGTAATTAGCTGCCTGCCCGGAATGACGGTCTGGACGCCTGCCGATCCCCACGAGGTGCGCGAATGCGTGCGTGCCGCATCCCGGTTGAGCGGACCTGCATATCTGAGGCTCGGACGCAATAATGAACCGAATCTCCATTCCGTTTACAACGACCAACCCGATATCGAACAACCATTGTTTTTCGGCGAAGCCAGGGACGGTGTTATTGTTACCTGCGGTTTTATATTGCATGAGGTTCTGAGGGCGGTGGAGATGCTCAACAGCCAGGAAAATTATCCGTCTGTGGTGCGTCTGTCGACGCTGCGCCCGTTCCCGGATGACTATATCAGGGATATCATCGGAAACGGTAAGCCGATCATGACCGTCGAGGAACATGTGTCAACCGGCGGACTGGGCCACCAGGTAGCGGCTCTCGTGGCGGAAGAGGGGAAAGGGAACCCCTTCAGGATGCTGTCGATCCCCCTGGCATTCCCGGATACATGCATGAGCCGTGAAGCTCTGCTGGCATGGGCCGGCCTTGATCCAGCAACAATTGCCACGGATTTTAAAAGTCTGGGGGCTGCATACGCCATGCGCCAACAACTATGACAGGTATGGCACCCAGAGATAATTTTCCTCCGCCCTCCAATAATCCGCCGGGCGCTTCGCTAAAAGGGAATCTTCTTTTTGTGCTCCGAATCCTATGCGATTTACAGGTGGCGTCGGTTTTACGAAAACTGGTGCCATGGCTTGCCAAGCGTACCGGCAAGGTATTGGAAATTGGCTGCGGAGCCCAGCCTTATCGTCACCTGCTTCCATCAATCTGTTCCTATACCGGTTTGGACTGGGAAAAAGCGGAAGAGCATTTTGCCTATCGGGCGCCGAACGTTGTCTATTACGATGGCGTGGAGTTCCCATTTGCCGATGGTTTATTCGATAGCGTGTTCCATACTGAGGTGCTTGAACATGTGTACGAAGCAACGCAGTTTTTGACAGAGTGTCGACGTGTTCTTAAGCCTGACGGGGAGATGCTTTTTACGGTCCCTTTCCAGGCGCGCTTTCATTATATTCCGTTCGATTATTGGCGTTACACCCCTACTTCACTGGAGAGAATGCTGCTGGAATCAGGTTTTGGCACGATCGAGATCATCCCTAGAGGGAATGATATTACTGTAGCAGCATACAAAAGTCTGAGCGTAATCTTTCGGTGGCTGCAAAGCGGATTGTTTGGCAAGTTGCTGGGGGTCTGTTTTCTACCGTGTGTTCTGTTATGTCTCCTGGTGGGGCATGTGTCGCTCTTGCTCACGGTCGGTTCATCGGATGACTGCCTGGGGTATGCGGTAAAAGCAAAGGTGTAGACCGGAATTGAAAATGTGAGGAAATATGGACCTTCAAAATAAAATCATGCGGCTGCAAGGACCAATCCTGGTTCTCGGAGGGAGCGGTTTTATTGGTTCAAATCTGTTATTGGCACTGCTAGCTCACAGAGAAGACGTCTATGGGACATCTTCCCAGTTCGAACCATGGCGCCTTGAGAAAATTCAGGAGAAGCACAAGCTGATAGTGGACCTGCTGGTGGATGCCGACCTCGAAAAAATGCTTGGCGATATTAAGCCACGCACCATTTTTAATTGTGTTTCGTCTGGCGGGTATTCGTTCGAGACGGATTACAATCTGATTTATCAGACGAATTTCAATCTTACGGCGAAAATACTGCATCGTCTTGATCCGAAAACAATATCTTGTTATGTCCACTCGGGAAGTTCATCCGAATATGGGGATAATTGTGCGGGGCCGAAGGAGACGGACTTTCTCTCCCCTAACAGTGATTATGCTGTTTCCAAAGTGGCATGTGCAAACCTGATTCATTTTATGTGGAAAAAGAAGCGGCTTCCCTGCGCCAATTTACGATTATATTCAATTTATGGTCCACTGGAAGATTCGTCGCGCCTGATTCCGACGATTATCAGATGTGGCTCCCAAGGGCATTTTCCTGATTTTGTCGAACCTCACATCTCCCGTGACTTTGTCTATATCGACGACGCAGTGGAGGCGTATATTGATATGGCTCTGAACCTGAAAGAAGATGATTTCGGAGAGTCGTTCAATATCGGGACAGGATGCAAGACCACTATTGCACAAATAGCGGAACTGGCCGGTAAGATGTTCAACATAGCCGAACAGCCACGTTTTGCCACCATGCCCGACAGGGTCTGGGATATCAGTGAATGGTACGCTGATACTGAAAAGACAGCGGCGCATATAGGGTGGCGAGCAAAAACATCACTCCGGGAGGGACTTGCCAAGACCCTTTCGTGGTATACCGGGCTCCCTGACAAGGAACGGTATCATGTCTCTTCCAAGAAATTCAGCCTGGATACTATCCACAGCGTTTCAGCGATTATCGCCTGTTACAAGGATAACCAGGCCATTCCGATTATGTATGAACGGCTGAGAAAGATCTTTGAAAAGCTGAAAATTGACTATGAGATTATCTTTGTCAATGACAACAGCCCGGATGACACTGAAGAAGTAATTCGTTCAATCTCACATAGAGACAAGCGGGTCCTGGGGATTTCCCACTCCCGCAACTTTGGATCCCAGGCAGCATTTAGAAGCGGTCTGGAGATAGCTTCAAAGAATTCGTGTGTGCTGCTGGATGGCGACCTTCAGGATCCGCCCGAACTTATCGAACAGTTTGTTGCAAAGTGGCGCGAAGGGTATGACGTGGTTTATGGTTGCCGGATCAAACGGGAAGCAGCTTTCTTCATGCGGGTTGCATACAAGCTCTTCTACCGGGTTTTCGATGCCTTCTCCTATATTGCCATTCCTCACGATGCGGGTGATTTTTCGTTAATGGACAAGAAGGTTGTGCAGTGCATCCTTCTGTTTCCCGAACGGGATCTGTTCCTGCGCGGTATCCGGGCATTTATCGGTTTCAGGCAGACAGGCGTTGACTATGTCCGCCCAGAACGGATGTTTGGCGTCACTACAAACAACCTGCTCAAAAACATTGGGTGGGCAAAAAAAGGTATACTCTCATTCAGCAATACACCGCTCAACATCCTCAGCTTTGCAGGCACAATCCTCTTTATCGTCTCAATCCTGATGGGAATTGCGCAGGTTGTGAGTCGCCTTCTTTTTCCGGAACTGGCTCCCAGGGGGGTGACAACAATGTTGCTTTTCATCCTGTTTTTCGGGTCGGTTAATCTCTTTGCTGTAGGAATAGTCGGCGAGTACATCGCCAAGATTTTTGAAGAGGTTAAGCAGAGGCCGCTGTTTATCCGAAAACAATTGATTCATAACGGGGAAATTCGTAATTTCTCGGTCGTGCGGCACAACAACTGATCGGAGACAACCGAACCATGAAGATGATTTCACGGTTGTGCCCCTTGTGCAGTTCCTCTGATACCAGCAAGATTTTTGCCGAGGCGGATTTCAATGTTGAAAGTCTCGACAGTTTTGCCTTCGCCTCCCGCAAAATGCCCGAGTACATGCATTACCGGCTGGTTGAGTGCCCTGCTTGCGACCTGCTCTACGCCAATCCATTGCCGTGCGAGGAATGTCTGGCGGAAGGCTATCGCGACGCGGCCTATGACAGCAGTGTCGAGGCGCATTACGCCGCCGCAACATATTCGGATTTGCTCTCTGGCATTATCGCCAGGTTACCTGACTGCTACGGCGCTCTGGATATCGGAGCGGGCGATGGAGCCTTTCTGGAATATCTGCTGGAACTTGGTTTCAATCAGATAATCGGAGTGGAACCGTCGCGGGCTCCCATTGCGGTAGCCCGGTTCGACATCAGGCCGCTTCTCAGGGAAGAAAACTTTAGCTGTGACGCTTTTGCATCAGAAAGCTTCAGTCTGGTGACTTGCTTTCAGACACTCGAACATCTCCATAACCCACTCACGATGACGCGAGGAGTATACTGACTTCTCAAGCCGGGAGGGGCGGCGTTCTTTGTCTGCCATAACCGTCGAGCCCTCTCCACCCGGATGTTTGGCCGGAAGTCTCCCATTTTCGACATTGAGCGCCTCCAGCTCTTCTCACCATTGAGCGCGCGCAATCTTCTGGAGCAGACCGGCTTCTTTGACGTAATGCTTCTGCAGGTCGTTAACCGCTATCCCCTGCGCTACTGGCTCAGGTTACTGCCGCTGTCGGTGGGTGTGAAGCGCTCACTGATAGCAACTCTCGACAGAGTTGGATTAGGAGGATGGCCCCTGTCGATTCCGGTCGGCAATATCGCCGTGATCGGTTTCAAGCCTAATTCTCCGGCCAATGAAAAGCAAAACTGCGGAGACGCTTGAATTGAATATATTCAGCCTCACCAAAAAAGAATCAGGGCTGCCGCTCCTTCTCTTCGTTGTAACGGTCCTCTCCCGGTTGCCATTTACCAGCAGGATGCTGTTCACCATGGACAGCGCACAATATGCGCGTGCGCTTGACAATTTTGACGTTGTGGCGCATCAGCCCCACCCCCCCGGCTATTTTCTCTATGTAATGGCAGGAAGGTTGTTCCACCTATTTATTCCTGATCCGAACTTAGCACTGATTGCACTCAGTATTACTTGTAGTGCCCTGGCTGTTGTAGTGATCCATGATCTTGGCAAGCGGATGGGGGGGGCAACAACAGGACTCCTTGCGGCACTTTTTGCCATTACCAGCCCTAACTTCTGGTTCCATGGCGAGGTGGCGCTGAATTACGCCGTCGAGGTGTTCCTGAGTGCTACTGTTGCACTGCTCTGCTGGAGGATCATTCATGAAGAGGATCATCTTGTCTGGATTTTGGCAATCTTTTTGGCAATCACTGGTGGGGTGCGGCAGAGTTCAGCAGTTTTCCTGTTTCCTCTTTGCATCTTCTCGATGAGAAAACTTTCTGCTTCACGGTACGTAAATGCAGCGATTCTCTACATCCTGGCTACCCTCGCATGGGTAGTCCCGATGTTGCTTATGGCCGGAGTGGATGCCTATTTTAACGCTTTCAGGGAGTTACTGCGGTTTACGGTGGCAGGCGGTTCGGTTTTTTCGAAAGGACTGGAGAGATTTATCCTTTATACGAGTTACACACACACGGCAATTACGCTCAGCATCGGCGCAGGTGTCGTGATCATGGGGCTCGCGATGTACCATGTCTTGAGAAACCATCGAATCAAAAATCTGTACAATGGTGATACGCTTTTCTTGATTGCTTGGGGAGCCCCAGCTCTCTTTTTTTTCACAATGATTGCCAATCATCCAGGCGTGCCAGGATTCATCATGATCCTGCTTCCCCCCCTTGTTATCCTGCTTGCAATGTCGGTACGTTATCTGGGAAGAGAATTCCCCCTGACAAATGGAAATAATACAACAGGTATATTTGCCTGCATTGTGCTGTCGGTGAACATTGTAATATTCACCTTGTTGCACACTCCTGTGTCGGCGAGATCAATAAGGAATCATGATAAAAATTTACAGTCGCTTGTGGAAACCCTACGGGGGGCAACTGACAAGAATTCAGCGCTGTTCATCATAGGCTACGTAGATTACAGTCTTTGGCATCTGGCGACTTATCTCCCTGACAGAACAATTTGTAATGTTGATACCCGCAGGGACAAACAAGGTAAAGTCCGGCAGGTTTTCTATTGTCATGACGGGAAGATAAGAACTGCTGACAGGATCTTATTAGCTGCGAACATCAAGAAGTACATTTCAATCTCCCTGGATAACGATAAAAGCCTGAGCGCCAAGTGTGGCAGCACAATCAGTAGCGTTGCGGGTGAGATATTCATCACAACAGGTCCTATTAAATATATCAACTGTGTATATCCGGAATTAACACAAATACAAAGAGGCGTTAATACCCGTCCGTGACCTGCTTCCTTCTCTATTTTTTGTTTTCCATTGCGCTGCCCCTTGTTTTCTTAACATTGATGGGCAGGGTTGCTGTTTCAATACGCTGGATTATGTATGAATGACAATGAATTCAAACTGCATGCAGAGCTCGAAGATACGCACTGGTGGTTCCGTGCCAGGCGGGAAATCATAATGGACCGTTTTTTCCGAACCGTAACGCCCGATGCAAAAAAGCTTGTTGTGGAGATTGGTTGCGGAACTGGTGGGAATCTCAAGGAGTTATCAAGGTATTACAGGGTCATGGGTGTTGATTTGTCTCCCGAAGCAGTTAAATTTGCTTCGGGACGGGTTACAGCTTTGGTAGAGCTTGGCGATTTTCGGGATGTTTTGCGTTCTTACTGGCAGCAGATTGACGGTGTGCTGCTTGCGGACGTGCTTGAGCATGTAAGCGATGACAGGCTGTTTCTTGAAGACATACTAACTGCCTTGAAACCTGGAACGATTGTTGTCATTACCGTGCCGGCCTTCCGTTTTCTCTGGAGCCGCCATGATGTTGCTTTGGGACATCTCAGGCGTTATCGGCAGAATGATTTTTGCATGTTGTGGAAGGAGCTTCCTGTGAGAAAGCATTTTTGTTCATACTTCAATTGCCTTCTCTTTCCTCCGATTGCACTGGCCAGGATGCTGATGCGGGATAACACGCCACAGAGGCAGGATAAAAGCAGCCTTAAGCCGGTTAATAAGGTTTTAAATGCAGTGCTATTGGCAATTTTCAGGATGGAAAAACATATCCTGCACCGGGTGCGTCTTCCATTCGGCGTCAGTCTGATTGCGGTTCTGGAAAAGACAGAAACGCAACATGCCGCTTGACTGCGACTAACTCAGACATTCAAGCTGACACCTTACCCCTCCTGAAATAGGAGGGGAACTTTAAGCTCCCCTCCTTGCTAAGGAGGGGCTGGGGGTGGTTGGGTTTAGTGTCTCTTAATTGCATGCGGACTAACTCAAGAAATGCGGCACCATCGCTGGAACAAAGGCCAATCATGACATCCAGGAAACCATCATCCTTTCTTCTCCCGTCAGTTGCCGAGATACTCTTTCTCGCGCTCTTCCTGCTTCTTTCCTTTTTTCAGGGCAGGGGTCTATTGAATGACGCCGATACCGGCTATCACATCCGCGCCGGCGACTACATCATGCGGACTCATTCAATCCCGCGCCACGACATTTTCTCATATATAACTCCGCCAATTCCTTGGACAGCCCATGAATGGCTTTCCGAAGTGATAATGTCTCTTCTGCATCGTCAGTTCGGCCTTACCGGTGTCGTCGTCTTTTTCGCGTTTGTGATTGCGTTGGTGTATTACCTGATTTTTAGGGTGCTGCGTTCGCAGGATGGCAATATCTTCATTGCCGTGGCTATTACCATCCTTGTTTTTGGTTCTTCGCAGATTCATTGGCTGGCGCGGCCGCATATCTTTTCCCTGCTCTTCATGGTCGTCTGGTACCACATTCTGGACATGTACCAGTATCGGAATATCAACAGCCTCTTTCTGCTCCCGCCGATGATGTTTCTGTGGGTGAATCTGCATGGAGGCTTCATCGCCGGTTTTATCCTGTTGGGATGCTATTTTGCCGGCAATCTTGTCGAATGCTTTTTCAGGTCTCCGGCGGACAATGCGGCTGCCAGGCACAAATACCGCACTCTCCTGAAGATTTCGCTTATCTGCCTGTTGGTGTCCCTGGTCAATCCTTTCGGGTACAAGATTTTGCTCTTTCCTTTCAATCTGATCAACAATACGTACATCATGGATCATGTAATAGAGTTCGTATCGCCCAATTTTCACGAGCCGCTGGTATTCAAGTACCTGCTTCTGACAACAATAGCCCTTCTTGCCTGTTCATCAAAAAAACTGAATCTCATAGAACTGGCTTTGATCCTGTTCTTTACCAATATGGCGCTGTTTTCCATCCGCTACGTCACATTGTTTGCCATCGTTGCCGCGCCGATTATTCTGCGCCGCGCCGATGACCTGCTCGGAGGGGTACGCGGCGTTTTTGTCGAGTCATTCAAGGCGTGCTCGATGAGAATCGCATCCATGGATGCTTCGGCAAGGGGGTGGGTGTGGTTGTTGGCAGGAATGGTTGTGGTTTGCAGTGCGGGAGGAACAATTCATTACAGCTTTGACGAAAAGCTGAAACCTGTTGCTGCTGTGGAGTTTCTGAAAAAGGAGCGGATCAGCGGCAACATGTTCGATAATGACGAGTTTGGTGACTACATCATCTATACCGCCTGGCCCGATTACAAGGTGTTCTTCGATGGCAGGTCGGACATGTATGGTGTTGAGAGAATGAAGGAGTATTACCGGATCTCGAACTTTGAGACGGGGTGGGAGCAGGTTGTCGAGAAGCACCGGATCGACTGGATCATTATTGATGCGAATTCCGCGCTGTCAAGATATTTGCGCGTAGGTACCGGTTGGAGATTGATATATGCCGATAAGGTGGCTCACATATTCGTGGAAAACATTCCGAAATATCAACGCCTGATTGTTAAATACAGGGATGTAAAGCCGTTGCCGGAAAATACGGCGAAGAATCCAAATGGAACGGAACGCTGATAAAAATAAACAATATGAACGTTACGGACTGATTTGCTCATCCTTTGGGTCTGTTCTTATACATTGTATTGCCTTTGCCGTTCTGTTTTATTCCGCGAACATCTATCCTGTCGTTGCAATGCCTTCAACCAATGAAGTTCTCTGGTTTTATCCCTCCCTGTTTTTCGGCTCATCAACAGTATCGAACGAAAACGCTGATCACGATGTGCTGTTGCAGCAGAAGACAATTGCGCCGGTTCCTGCGCCACAGAATATCCCGAGTAGGCCGGAGCCGGGTGTGGAGGATGCTGCTCCGGAGGTTTCTCCTGTCCGGCATGCCGATATTCCTGCGGAATCCACTCTCTTGCGGCCTGTTGCGGAAGATGCTGCCCAAGAGCTTTCTGTTGCCCCTGTGTCTGTTGCGCCACTATCTAAAACCCCTGCCAAGCCGGAAAAGCCGGTGCATGAGGCGCGGAAAGCCGTCGTGGCGCTTCCGCGGTCTCCCGTGGAGCACCGCCAACGGCAAAAAGAGGCGGAAACCCCTGTTGTTCTCAAACAGCGTCCTGTGGCGATACCGGTGGTGGCGTCTCCTTTTGTAACGGATACTGATAATAAAGGGGACTATCCGCCTTCAAAAACATCAGGCCTCCGTAAGATTGTAAGTGCCGACAGAAAACCGGATGGGAGTGACCTGAATCGGTTGGCAACGCAGCGGCATGAGAAAGAAGCGACATCGTCAGGCGAACCTGCCGTAAAAATGGCTG